>Ga0081539_10000201_pt1 | contig 138553 bp, 125 predicted proteins | sample TabmetS4T2R2_FD_71023 | JGI IMG/M metagenome (GOLD analysis project Ga0081539, IMG submission 71023) | Tabebuia heterophylla rhizosphere microbial communities from the University of Puerto Rico - S4T2R2 | ecosystem: Host-associated > Plants > Roots > Rhizosphere ... | reverse complement strand
GGTGGACAATGCCGATCAAGAACTGGAGCGGAGCCATGAACCAGTTCGCGATCCTCTTCGACGGCCGAGTGCCGATGGGCGGCCTCGGCTCAAACTCACTTACACAGAATCTTTAGAACCCCCTATAAAAATTTAACTTGGGTATCTGGTGGCGGCTTCAACAAAACACTTCGGGTTGCTCCGAGGGGTGTACCGCCCTCCCCTTGTGCCCCGCAGTGGAGACTAGAGCCTGGCGGGCGAGGCACGGGGACGCCGCCAGTGCCAGAGAATCCTGTGCCGTCGCCGTAGCTAAGCACCTCGAACTGGAGACCTATCTTTTTAGGATGGGATAAGTTATGACTCGCCCGATATTTCCCCCACCCTGTAACCATCCCGTCAGGAACTTTGAAGATGTAAGTCCCGCCCGGTTGAATCGGCACATCGTCCGGCGTCGCTAGATTATCAATGTCAATTAAATCAGGTCTCCCATACCTGAGCGGCCAGCCATACAAATCTGCTGCCTCCGGCTTTATATCCACGAAATAGAGACTGAGCCGCAAGTAGTAGATTGGCTTGTCGCCGATATTCTGCACCTCGATCTCTACGTCGCGCCCCCAATTGTCATTTTTTAAGTCCTTAACCTTCTCTACATTTTTAATCTTTACTTTGAGCGGCAGGTGCTTAGGTATTTTATCTTCTATTTCTCTTTCCTCTTTCGTTGGCGACTGTGCCGTGCTCAGCCTGACGCCCATTCCGCATACAGCTAAAAATAAGGTTAGTAGGATAACGTAAAAGAGGCTTAACCTTTGCCGTAGGGGAGAAGAAGTTATGTGAGGACTCATTTGTTTGCTCCTTTGCAGCTATAGCTGGGTGCGCGAAGCTATGAGACAAGCGCAGTATGCGCCCGCTCGCCGGGAGCGTCAAGGTTGATTTTGTAGGTACAAATTCTATAGCCGCAAGCCATTTTTATCTGACAATTTTCTTAGCGCGCGGACGTGAAAGCGCACTCAGGGTTTTCTTCTCGCCGGGAAAAGGTGTCCGTCCGTGCCGCGCAAGCCCGAGCCGTCACCGAAGTTAATTAGCTGCAAGTCGAACTCAACCTTCTTGGGATCAGGTCTTTTCTCTTCGTCTCTTAATTTCTCATAACTGCTTACTTGAGACCCCGGAATCTTCAACGTGATGCTTTCGCCGGGCAGAATCGGCACGTCGTCGGGCTGCACCGGAGTGGTTACACGAAACAAATCCTTCCTGCCGAAGGTTACTTGGAACCCTGATGGGTTGCCATTAACGATCATATCTGGCAGAAAGATAACCATATACATGAAATAGATGGGCTTATTCCCTGTGTTCTTAATCTCGATCTCCAACTCCCGTGCCCAATTCTTGTTCTTCATGTCCTTGAATGATTGCTCGTTCTTAATCTTCACCTTCAAGGGTACGTGCTCAGGTATCGTGCTCTCAAACTTTCTCTCCTCTGCCGAATTATCTGGTGTGGATTGCGCGATGCTTGATACGATTCCGACGGCGCACACAACGAGGGATGAAGCCAGGAGAGCGATCTGTAAGATAGGCAGGTTCTGCCGTTCTAGAGTGGCGGTAACATTGTGAGGACTCATTGTGTTTCTCCTTTGCGACTATGTTAAAGATTGTCAGCCCAAGTGAGATAGGCGCAGTATGCGACCATGCCTTGTACCGGTCAAGAGTTAGCCGCTGACTTCGCGTGAATGTCCACCGGCACGCCTTCAACTGTGCCGAAGCCCGTACCGTCGCCGAAGTTGAGACTCTGGAATTTGAGGCGGACTTTCTTGGGCACGGCCTTTGATAGCCCGTGCCGTGCAGCGTGGCGTTCCCATCCCTGCTGAAGGTTTACTGGGATTTTGAAGGTATAAGTCTCACCGGGCTTGATCGGCACATCATCAGGTTGAAGCGGCACGCTCCAATCTATTAGGTCACCTCTACCATATTGGAGTGGGAAGCCTAGTTTATAATTGTCTTCAGTTTTTACATCATCCAGAATTACCATTAAGCCTAAGTAATAGATCGGCTTATCCGACTTGTTCTCGACTGCAAGCTCTAAGTCCTGCACCCAATTCTCGTTTTGTAGGTTTTTAACTTTCTCAGGATACTTCACTGTTACCTTGATCGGCAGATGCTTAGGTATCTTATCTTCAAACTCACGTTCTTCTTTCGGCGGAGCTTGTGCCGTGCTCGATACGATGCCAACCCCACCCAAGATAAGGAACGAAAATAGCAGAATGACCTGTAACGCGGTTAGCCCTTGCCGTTGATGAGTGGAAGTGATTTCGTGAGGACTCATCGGTTTATTCCTTCGTGCCTGGGTTAAGTATCTTTGAGGCTGTGGGAGACAAGCGCAGTATGCTCCCGTTCGCCATGACCGTCAAGGTGTTTGCGCGGCGCGAATTCTGTGGCCGCAGAACCACGTTTATCTTGCAACTTTCTTGCGGCCGTTGCGTGTACGGTGAGGCGCGGCCGGCACATCGCCGCACGTGAGCGTGACGCAAAGTGCGTGTTATAATCCACGTTCTGCTACGGCGCGCAGACGGCGCGTCTGCATCAACGGATTAAAGAAGCTAACGGGACTGATGGCTGAGTTTATCTGTCGTTTGGGGACGCCGGCAGGCGAGGTGGTGACGCGGACGGTCGAGGCCGTGGGCGTGCAGGAGGCGCGCGTGCGCCTTGAGAGCGAGGGCTTCCGCGTCTTCTCCGTCGCGCCGCCCCGGACGCGCGGCGTGGCGGCGCTCACGCGCGGCGGCAAGGCGGGCACGCACGCGCGCGTCAAGGCCGGCGACTTCCTGCTCTTTAATCAACAACTCGCCGCGCTCATCCGCGCCGGCATCCCGATCCTGCAATCCATCGCCATGCTCCGGCGGCGGGCGGCGAGCGCGCGCCTGCGCACGATGCTCGGCGACGTGGAGGAGAAGATTCGCGGCGGCATGGCATTGTCGGCCGCCTTCGCGGCGCAGGGGCCGGTCTTCCCGCGCATCTACACAGCTTCGATCCTCGCGGGCGAACGCTCCGGCGCGCTCGACGACGTGCTCAACCGCTACAACGCCTACATGCGGCGCGGCGTCGAGGTGCGGCGCAAGATTCGCGGGGCGCTCGCCTACCCGCTCTTTCTGCTGTTTGCGTCGGGCGGCATGGTCACGTTCCTGACGCTCTACGTCGTGCCGCGCATGCAGCGGCTGTTTCAGGGCTTTAACCAGAACCTGCCGTTCATCACGACCGTGGTGGTCGGCATCTCCGGCTGGACGGCGGCAAACATCTTCTGGTTCGGCCCGCTGGTGCTGGCGCTCGTCGCCGGGTTCGGCTTCTGGTCGCGGACGCCCGGCGGGCGGGTCTTCGTTGACCGCGCACTGCTGCTCATCCCGATTGCCGGGCAGTTGATCCGCCAACTCGCCATCGCGCAGGTGACGCGCTCGCTCTCGACCCTGCTGGCGGGCGGCATCCCGCTCGTCGAGTCGTGGGAGATCGCCGCCGAGTCGGTCACGAACCGGGAGTTGCGCGCCCGCAGTTCCAGCATCCTGCCGCTCATCCGCGAGGGGCGCTCGTTCACCGAGAGCTTGGAGACGGCCGGGTGGATTCCGGCGCTGGCGCTCGACATGGTGGGCGTGGGCGAGCGTTCGGGCAGTTTGCGCGAGATGCTGGAAGAGGTGGCGACCTTTTACGACGCCGAGTCGGAGGTGCGGCTTGAGCAGTTGACGACCGTGCTCGAACCTGCAATTCTGCTGGTCATGGGCGGGGTCGTCATCACGATCCTGCTGGCCATCTACCTGCCGATTGTGCAGTCCATCTCGAATGTCTCGGCAATGCACTGAGGGCAAGGCAGTCATCCGGCTCTTTAGCGCATCTGACACATTCTGGACGCGCGCCGCCCCCGGAAAGTAAACCGCAAGTAAACCGCAAAAATGACCAGTTCTTACGAAGAAACGCTCCTCCCGGTCGGCGAAGAGACGCTCATCTCGACGCCGGGCGAGCAGACGCTCATGGCCGGCACGCGCGCCGGGCACGAAGCGCACCTGCCGCCCGAAGTGCGCGCCGCGCAGGAACTCGCGCGCCGCTACCGCCTCCCCTACATAGACCTGCTGCCGCCCGACGGCCCCTCGCCGATTGACTACGCCCTGCTGGGCGAAATCCCCGTCGATCTGATGCTGCGCCACCTGTTCGTGCCGCTCCGACGCGAGGGCCGCCGCATGCACGTGGCGATGGCCGACCCGACCGACCTGGAGCGGCTGGACGAGTTGGCGAGCGCCCTGCACGCGCGCATCGTCCCGCACGTCGCCACGGCCGGCGCGATTGACGTGGTCTTGCGTAAGGGCGACGCGACGCAGCGCGTCCTTCAGGAGGCGGCCTCCGGCTTCCGCATCTCGCTCGTCAAGGAGACGGAGCAGGGCGAGGAAGTCCTAGACCTGGATCGGCTGGCGACCGACAGCGAGATGTCGCCGATCATCAAGCTCGTGGACACCATCATCTTCAACGCGATGGAGTCGCGCGCCTCCGACATCCACATCGAGACGCGCGACACCGAGGTGCAGGTCAAGTACCGCATTGACGGCGCGCTCTACGCGAAGGTTGACCCGATTGACATCGCCTACCACCAGACCCTGATCTCGCGCATCAAGGTCATGTCGGAACTCGACATCGCCGAGCGGCGCGTGCCGCAGGACGGGCGCTTCCGCGTGCGCTACAAGGGCAGGAACGTTGATTTCCGCGTCTCGATCATGCCGACCGTGCACGGCGAGGACGCGGTCATCCGTATTCTCGACAAGGAGCAGATCAACGAGTCGTTCCGCAACCTCGACCTGAACGTCGTCGGCTTCGATGAGGACGACCTGCGCAAGTTCCGCCGCTACATCGCCGAGCCTTACGGCATGGTGCTCGTCACCGGCCCGACCGGATCGGGTAAGACGACGACGCTCTACGCCGCGCTCAACGAAATCCGCAACGAAGAAGACAAGATCATCACGATTGAAGACCCGGTTGAGTACCAACTCCACGGCATCACGCAGATTCCCGTAAACGAGAAGAAGGGGCTGACGTTCGCGCGGGGCTTGCGCTCGATCCTGCGCCACGACCCGGACAAGATCATGGTCGGCGAAATCCGCGACGAGGAGACGGCGCAGATCGCCATCCAGTCGGCCCTCACGGGCCACCTCGTCTTCACCACCGTGCACGCCAACAACGTCATTGACGTGATCGGGCGTTTCCTTAACATGGGCGTCGAGCCGTATAATTTCGTCTCATCTTTGAACTGCGTGCTGGCGCAAAGGCTCGTCCGTATGCTGTGCGAGGTGTGCAAGCGCCCGTACCGGCCGTCGGAGGACGAGTTGATGGAGGCCGGTCTCAAGCCGGCCGAGCACCACAAACAGGTCTTCTACATGAGCGTCGGCTGCGACGCCTGCAACCACACGGGCTATCGCGGCCGGACGGCCATCCACGAGCTGCTCGATCTCTCGGACAACATCCGCGAGATGATCATCGAGCGCCGGCCCGGCTCGGAGGTGCGCCGCGCCGCCGAGACCGAGGGGCTGTCGTCGCTGCGCGAGTCGGCCCTGAAGAAGGTCTTTGCCGGCGTCTCGACGCTGCACGAGATCAACCGTGTCACGTTCGTCGAAGAGGTCAAGCTCAACGGCGACGGCGTCGCCGCGCCCGACGCGCACCCGGCGGTGCGCAGTTAAAGACTGCCGCCGCCCCGTCTCCCGCGCCCAGGTCTTTAGGGAACGCCGGCCGCGCGGGGACGTGTAAGCACGTGAGGCCGTCGCCCCGCAGGGCGCGGTCAGCAAACGACAACAACTCCCGGCGAGTACGAGCCAGCGGCTGACGGGCTGTTAACCACCGACTATTTGTTTTCGATGAGGATCGACATGAACTACAAAGCCTCCTCGCGGGCGCGCGTCACGGCCGCGCTCGTCGTCGTCTGCTGCCTGCTGCTCGCGCCCGTCGCGGCGCTGGCGAAGAAGGGCGAGAAGAATTACAACCGCGGCGTCGAATACGAGCGGATGCAGCAGTGGGAGCGTGCCGCGCAGGAGTTCGCGCTGGCGGTCGCCGCCAGCCCCTCGGACATCGAATACCAACTCCATTACCGCCGCGCCGTCTTCAACGCCTCGCAACGGTTCATGGAGCAGGGGCGCGAACTCGCGAACCAGGGCGACTACACGGGCGCGTACAACGCCTTCCGCATGGCCTACGGCTACGATCCCATCAACGAGCTGGCCGCCTCCGAGATGGAGCGCATGCTCCGCCTCCAGCACGACAAGGAGGGGCGCAACAACACCAACGGCACGCCGAACGGCAACCGCAACGCCGGCCCCGCGGCGACGACCGGCACGGGCGCGGTCGGGCGCAACACGGACGCGCCCGCGGCCGACGGCGTCGCCACCATGCCCGCCGCCTATCGTCCGCAAGCCCCGCAGCAGCCGACGGGCCGCGCCGAGCAGTACCGCGTCATCAACTACAACGGCGACCTCGAACAGTTCATCCGGCAGTTGGCGAACGACCTGAACCTCAACGTCATCTTCGACCGCGATTTCCCGAAGCGCACGATCAACCTGCAACTGCGCGACGTGACGACGGCGCGCGCCCTGGACGACATCTTCCTCGCGCAGCAGCTTTTCTTCCAGAAGCTTGATCGCCGCACCATCCTCGTCGCCGACCAGTCGAAGCGGCCGCAGTACCAGCAACTCGTCCTGCGCACCTTCTTCCTGTCGAACACCGATCCGAACGAGGCGCGCTCGCTCATCCAGGCGGCGCTGCCGGCGAACTCGGGGCGCGCGCCGCAGGTCGTGCCCAACAAGCAGACCAACTCCATCACCGTGCGCGACACGCCGGAGAACGTCCGGCTCATCGGCCAACTCTTGCAGAGCGTGGACAAGGATCGCGCCGAGGTCGTGATGGACGTGAACATCTACGAGGTGTCGCGCACCAACCTCTTACAGATCGGCAACCAGTTCGGCACGGACGCCCAACTCGGCAACCTGGGCGGCTTGCTCCCCGGCACGCTCACGTTCAGCAAGGGGGCGCAACTGTTGGGCGGGACGACGGGCACGACGACCGGCACGGGCAAGGGCGGCGGCACGGGCACGACGACGAACAACCTGTTGAACGTCATCGGCGGCGCGTTCCTGTTGCCCTCCACGTCCGTCAGCCTGTTCCAGTCCAAGGACAACACGCGGCTGCTCGCCTCCACGCAGGTGCACGCCTTCGACGGCGAGCAGTCCACAACCAACATCGGGCAGAAAGTCCCGGTGCAGACCGCCGCCGTCACGCCCTACCTCGGCTCTGGCGCGGGCACGACGCCGAACAACTCCGCGGCCACGTCCGGCCTCTTCGGCGGCGGCTACCCGGTCATCCAGTACCAGGACACGGGTCTCAACCTGAAGTTCACGCCGACCGTCTTCCCGAATCAGGAAGTGCAGGTGAAGATGGAGATCGAGGCGAACGACGTGGTGGGCGGCGCGTCGAACCTGACGCCGACCTTCAGCCAGCGCCGCCTGTCCGGCACGGCGCGCATCCCGAACAACCGCACGATGATGATCGCCTCGGTCATGCAGGACAAGCACGCCGACGGCCGGCGCGGGCTGCCGCTCGTCGGCCTCGTGCCCGTGCTCGGTCGCCTGTTCACCACGCCGACCAAGAACGACATCAACTCGGACATCGTCGTCACGGTCACGCCGCGCGTCCTGCGCGCGCCGACCATCACGCCGGAAGATTTGGAGCAGCGCGAGAGCGGCTCGCTGCAAGCGCCGATCAGCCAGTCGCTCGAAGCCATGATCGTCGAGGCCGACCGCGAGGATCAGCTCGCCTCGGCGCGCATGCTCCCAACCAACGCCAGCGTGCAGATGCCGGTCGTGCCCGTGACGACCGACCCTGAGCCGCCCACGTTCGTGCCCGCCCCGGCCGGTCTGACCGCGAGCACGGGCGCACCAGCGCCGACCGGCGCGAACGATGCGGCGACGACGGCGACGACGGCGAGCGTGACGACGCCTGCGAGCGAGATCAAGCTCGGCAACAGCTTCGCGCCCGCCGTGCCGGCGGTGCTGCCGAACGACGCGAGCAAAGGCGCGACGGCGACCGTGACGCCCGTACCCGCCGCGAACACGAGCGCGTCGCCGCTGCCCGCGCCGGCCGTCGAAGCAAGCTCAGCGCCGGCCGCCGCGCCGTCGGGCGCGGCGCTCATGCTCATCTCGAATCAACAGGAGATGCGCGTCGGCGAGAAGCAGCGGCTCATGATCTTGATCAAGACGGGCGGGCCTTTGAACCTGGCGGCGACCACCTTGCGCTTCGACCCACGCCTCTTCGCCGTCCGCTCGGTGACGAAGGGCAACCTGTTCGACGGCGCAAGCGGCGCGCAGGCGACGCTCACGCAGTCAATAGACCCGACGGGATCGCTCCTGGCCGTCATCGCGCCCGCCGCCGGCACGCCGCTCTCCGGGATGGGCGTCCTGCTCCTCGTCGAGATCGAAGCCCTAGCGCCGGGCGCGGGCGACATCACCTTCGAGCAGGCGGGCGTCCACTTCATGTCCCTGGACGGCCGCAGCGTCACGCCGCAACTGGCGCAGGCGCACCTGGTGGTGAAGCAGTGAGCAGTAAGCAGTGAGCAGCAGGCGGAAAGCAAAAGGCAGAGAGCAGCGTGCGCCGGACAGGCAGCGCACCGGGGCGGCGTGCGGGCTTCCCTCTGCTCACTGCTCCGCCGGCTGGACGCTCATCGAGTTGGTCATCACGATGACCGTGCTGGCGATCCTGAGCGTGGGCGTGCTGCCGATGGTCAAGACGGCGGTCAGGCGGCAGCACGAGTACCAATTGCGTGAGTCGCTGCGCACGATGCGCGAGGCGATCAAGGAGTTCAAGCGCGACACGGTCGGGATGCAGTGCGCGGGCGCGGGCGGCCTCGGCGCGGGGCCGCCGGTGCAGAACGCGCCGCCGCAACAGCAGGGGCAGGGGCCGGCGGTCGATCCGCGCAGCAAGGTCGTCATCGGCGACTGCACGATCTTCAGCCCCGAAAACATCATGCAGTACCCGCCGAGTCTCGACACGCTGGTGTCAGGCGTCAACGTCGTCTCGCGCCTGCAACCCGTCGGCGGGCTGAACCCCAGCGGCACGAACGAACTGCCGAAGCTGGGCGAGGGTGGGGGCGCGCTGGCGAACAAGAAGAAGATTTACCTGCGCGAGATTCCGAAAGACCCGATGACCGGCGAAGCAAGTTGGTGTCTGCACTCGCCGTTCGACGACCCCGGCAGTTGCGCCGAAAACACCGACGCCGGCATCTTCGACGTGACCTCCAAATCGGACGGAACGGCGCTGGACGGGACGAAATATAAGGACTGGTAGGATGAGAGCAGTAGGCAGTAGGCAGTATGCAGTAGGCAGCGGGGAACACGCCGCAAGTCGCGCGCGCGGCGTGGCGCGTTTTCGGCGACTGCCCACCGTCTGCCGCCTCCCGCCTCCCGCTTCTTCCGGCTTCACGCTGTTGGAGTTGATGATCGTCATCTCGATCATCATCGTGCTGGCGGTCATCGTGCTGCCGCAGTACATGCGCACGGTGCAGCAGGCGCGCGAGAGCGTCCTGCGCGACGACCTGTTCCAGATGCGCAAGATGATTGACCAGTACGCGGCGGACAAGGGCAAGCTCCCGCAGTCGGTGGACGACCTCGTGCAGGCCGGCTACCTGCGCGAGATGCCGGTCGATCCGATGACGGGCCGCGCCGAGTGGAATCCGACCATGGGCAGCGACCCGAACTCCTCCGACAACAGTCAGGGGCTGACCGACGTGCACAGCTTCTCCACCGACACGGCCCTCGATGGCTCGTCAACTTACGATCAGTGGTAGATCAAGAACAGTGACGAGTGACAAGTGACGAGTGACGAGTTAAAGCAATTCTTGCTTGTCGCTTGTCACTCGTCACTGCCTTTTTATGGCGAATCCGCTCAGCAAATTGTGGAAGCCGCGGCTGCCGTCGGCGGCGGTCGGGTTGACGGGCGAGGGCGCGGCGGTCGTGGCGCTTGATCGGCGGCGCGACGTGCTGGCGGTGCGGCGCGCGGGCTACGTGCCGCTGCCGGACGGGTTGGTGCGGCCGAGTTTTGAAGAGGGCAACGTCGCGGACGTGGGTGAACTGGCCGACGTGCTGGGCGAGTTGGTGCGGAGCACGGGGCTGGCGAAGCGGCGGCGCTGGTCTGTGGCGCTGCCCGAGGCGGCGACGCGCACCGCGATCATCACGATGGAGAGCGCGCCCGGCTCGCGCGCCGAAACCGAGGAGATGCTGCGCTGGAAGACCGAGCGCGCCTTCGGCCACGCGCCCGACGAGTTGCGCGTCTCGCGCGAGCGGCTGCGTGCCGACGCACAGGGGCGCGCGCGCTACCTTGCCACGGCGGTGCGCCTGCCGGTGCTGGCGGAGTACGAGGCGGCGTTCGCCGCGCTCGGCTGGCACGCGGGTCTCGTCCTGCCGCGCCACATGGGCGAGGCGTGGTGGCTGATGAAAGAGCGCACGCCGGCCGACGCCCTGCTCGTGAGCGCGCACGCCGAAGGCTTCACGGCCGTGCTCCTGCGCGGCGGGCAGCCACTCCTCGTGCGCAGCATCGCCTGCGAGCCGGAAGACCGCGCCGACGAACTCTACCGCTTCCTCCTCTTCTACCGCGACCGCATGGCCGCGCAGGACGCGGACGGCGCCGCGCCCGACCGCCTCGCCCGCCTGCTCGTCGCCGGTCGCGGTCTTGAACCGCAGGCCGCCCACGCCCTCGTCGCCGAAACGCTCGACGCCCACCCCCGCCTCGTCAACGCCGAAGACGTGCGCCTCGCGCTCCCCGCCAGCGATCTCGACTTCAACCTCATCGCCGCGCCCGCCGGCCTCGCCGCGCTCGCGTGGGCGTAAAAAAGCCTGAGCGCGCGGATTGATTTGGGCGTCTTGCTTCGTGTGCTAAAGTCTCCTTAAAAGATCGATCAAATTGGAGGTCTATCGGCTCAGGCGGCACACGCTCGCCTTGGCCGCGACGTTCACGGGCGCGGACGAAGTTAGCTCGGCAATCCTGCCCGGCTTTACGTGCCGGGCGAACGAGCTTTTTGCCTGAACCGCTCCGCCTGGTGTCTCGAAAACTCGGCGCTCCTCGTGCGCCCCCCGCCTTTTGAAACTTCGCCCTTTATGTTAGCGTAACACCTCTGTTCAAGAGCTTATGAGCGCCCTGTCCCCCACGTTTGAGAGCCTGGCGGCGCTGGCCGATTGCGACCTGGTCGTGCGCGCGCTCGGCGGCACGGACGCCGGCTTCGAGGAGTTGGTGCGCCGCTACCAACGCCCCATCGTCTCCTACGTCTATCGCATGATCGGCAACTACGAGACCGCGCTCGATCTCACGCAGGACGTTTTCATCAAGGTCTACAACTCGCTCGCGCGCTACCGCCCCGAATACAAGTTCTCCACCTGGATTTACCGCATCGCGCACAACGCGGCGATTGACTACCTGCGTCGCACGGGGCCGCGCACGCAGGAGCTTGAGACCGAGGACGGCTACGCGCGCCCGTTCGCGAGCGGCGTCATGACGCCCGAACAGGAGAGCGAGCGGCAGGAGCGCCGCGCCGAGATCGAGGACGTAGTGCGCGCCCTGCCCGCCGCCTACCGCGAGCTGATCATCCTGCGGCACGGGCACGACCTGAGTTACGACGAGATCGCGGAGGTCACGGGTCTCCCCCTCGGCACGGTCAAGAATCGCATCTTCCGCGCGCGCGAGGCCATGCGTTCGCCGCTCGTCGCGCGCGGCATCACCGGGATTTAAGGACAGCGGGGTTCAGGGGATCAAGCGCAAGTGATGAACGCCACCGCAGCCAACACGCCGCCCGCCGCCGCCTGCCGGCCCGAAGACACGGCCGCGTACCTAGACGGCGAGTTGAGCGCGGACGCGGCGCTCGGCTTCGAGCGGCACATGCAGGCGTGCTCTCTGTGCGCGGCGGCGCTCAACGAGCAGCGGCGCTTGCTGTGCATGTTGGAGGCGGCGTTCGGCGAGCACCTGAAACGGCAGCCCGCGCTGCCGCGCGACTTCAGCCGCGTGGTGCGGGCGCGCGCGCAGTCGGACATGAGCCGCGTGCGGGCGGAGAAGAAGCGCGCGCTCCTGCTGTGTGCGGCGCTCGCGGCGCTGGCGTTCGCGCTGCTCGGCGGCGCGGCCCTCAGGTCGGCACTCGCGCCGTTGCGCGTCGCGGCGCGCGCCCTGGGCGCGGCGCTCGACGTGCTCGGACACACGACGGTCGAGACGGGCCGAGGTGCGGCGCTCGTCCTGCGCGCGCTCGCGGCGCAACTGCCCAACGAGTCGGGCGCGTTCCGCCTCCTGATCTTCCTCGGACTCACGGGCGCGGTCGTTCTCCTCCTCCGCCTCATCAACAGCTATCACCGCACACGCATCCCCGACTAAGTAAGGCAGGCCGGCCGGGACGTAGCGCCGTCAGTTCCGCATGCGCCGCGCTACTTGTGCGCACTCGCGGGCGGCGATTTTCTAGACAGACGTGAACGCGATCACCTACGACCACCTCTACGAACGGGACGCGCTCGGCGCGCTCGTCAGGGCGCTCGCGCTCGCATGTGCGCTCGTGTGCGGCGCGTGCGTGGCCGTCTGCGCGCAGGGGACGGGGCAGGCGGGCGCTGCGGGCGAGCCGCAGCCGCTCATCGTCGAGGGCGACGCGTGCCTGGACGTGTTCGGCGTGGGCCGCTCGGTCATCGTGCGCGGGCACGTCAAGCACGGTGCGATGGCCTTCGGCGGCGACGTAATCGTCGAAGGGCGCGTCGAGGGCGACGTGGCGGCCGTCGGCGGCTCGGTCATACAGCGCCGGGGCGCGTGCATCGGCGGCGACGTGTGGGTCTTCGGCGGGACGTACCAGCCCGAACAGCACGACCCCTGTCGCAACCCCGCGAGCGAGATCGTGATGTACGCGGGCTACGAAGACGAGTTGCGCCGGCTGGCGCGCGATCCCGTCGGGGCGATCCTGACGCCGCACTGGACGCCGCGCGCCCTCGGCGTGCGCGTGCTCGCCGTGCTCTTCTGGTTTGTCGTCTCGCTCGCGCTGACGGCGGCGACGCCCGGCGCAATCGGCCGCGCGGCTGCGCGGCTACGGCTGACGAGCCTGCGCGTGGCGCTCATCGGCTGCGCGGGCGCGGTCGTGATCGGCTTCGGCGTGCCGGCGGCGTCGCTCGTGCTGCCGCAGATGGTCAGCCTGCTCGTCGGCGCGCTCGCGCTGCTGCTGCTGCTGGTCGCCTACCTCTTCGGGCGCGTGGCGATTCACGCGGCCACGGGGCGCTGGTTGCAGCGCGCGCTGCTGGCGGAACGACACCGCTCCGAATCCGGCGCGCTGCTGCTCGGCACTGTCTTCTGGGTCGTCGCGCTGTCGCTGCCTTACGTGTGGGTGATCGGCGTCGCGGGCCTCCTGGTGACGAGCCTGGGGCTGGCGCTGACGGTGCGCCGCCCGCTCGGCCGGCGCGTGCCCACGCAGGACTGACGCCGAACGTGCGCGCCTGGCAGCACGCCCGGCGGCGGTTCGCTCCGCCCCGTCGGCTTCTGATAACTCGTGTCTGCGTCCGCCGAACCGACTGACGACGCGCTCGTCGCGGCCACGTGCGCGGGCGACGAATCAGCGTTCGAGCAGCTATTCGAGCGCCACCGTCGCCGCGTCGCGCGCATCGCCTCGCGCTTCTTCTCCCGCCCGGAACAACTCGAAGAGATCATCCAGGAGAGCTTCACCAAAGCCTACCTCGCGCTCCCGACCTTTGCCGGCGCGCACGCCGCCTCGTTCGTCGCGTGGCTCACGCAGATCGCCGTCAACGCCTGCTACGACGAACTGCGCCGCGCGCAACGCCGGCCCGAACAACAACTCGGCGACCTGAACAGCGCGGAGGCGCAGGAGTTGACCGCGCACCTGCACAGCGGCGGCGCGCACGACGTTGAGTCCGCCCTCATCTCGCGCGACCTCGCCGGCAAGCTGCTCGCGCGTCTGTCGGCCGAAGACCGCCTCGTGCTCACGCTGCTGGACGCCGAAGGGCTGTCAGTCGCAGAGATCGCGCAAGTTACAGGCTGGTCGAGCGCCAAGGTCAAAGTCCGCGCCCACCGCGCCCGCGCCCACCTGCGGCGCGTGCTGCGCAAATACCTCTGATTTTTCTGTAACCGCGCCCCGCCGCGCGCCGTCTATCCACTGTGAGGCGCAAAAAACCGCGATTCACCGAGAGGTTTCCCCATGTTCGGCAGGCGTAACCGGCAAATAACAGACGAACAACTCGACCGCCTGGGCCGCGCCCTCGTCCTCAGCGCGACGAACGACGAGGCGGCGGCTTCAGCCGCCGACAAGCCGTTCCTCTACGCGCGCGTGCGTGCGCGCATCTCGGCCGAGCAGGCGCGCGCGCATGATACGGATGAGGGCTGGCTCGCGCTGCTGGCGATCTCGCGCCGCGCCGTGCCCGCGCTGTCGGCCGTGGCGGCGCTCGCGCTGGCGTTGATGCTCTGGCTGGCGAGCGGCAGCGCCCCGACGGCGAACGGGTTCGGCGACGAGGCGTATTACGGGAGCGAGGCGGGTGTGGAGCGGACGGTGCTGGCGAGCACGGACAATCTGTCGCGCGACGAGGTGTTGAGCATCGTCGTCGAACGCGACGAGCAGGGAAGGCGTTAAATGAGTCTGACGGGTCGCACGAGGATCAAAATCTGGCTGGTGCTGCTGGTCGTGTTCGTCCTGGGCTGCGCGACGGGCGCGGCGCTCGACGTGCTCTACCGCTCGCGCGCCGCCGGCCCCCGCGACGCGCACGAGCATGGCGACGTGCAGGCCCGCTTCGACGCCATGCGCCGCGACCTGAACCTCAGCGACGAGCAGGCGAACGCCGTCCGCGCCATCCTCGACGAGACGCGGAATGAGTATCGCGCGCTGCGCGCGGAGTTGCGCCCGCGTTTTGAAGAGCCGCGCCTGAAGGCACGCGCCCGCATCCGCGCGCTGCTGACGCCGGAGCAGCAGCAGAAGTTCGACGCCATCGTCGCGCAGCAGGACAGCCGGCGCGCGGAGGAAGAGCAGAAGCGCGAACGCTGAACTCGCGCGGGCGCGTCCGGCAAGGGAGGCGAGCGATCACGCGCCCCCGCGCATCTAAAATTTCGGAACGCCCGGCGCATTTCCCCGTAAATAAATTTAGTTACTTCGTTCGGACAAAGAGGAAGCATGAAAAAGTTCTTAGCCATCCTGGCGCTCGTCGCCTGTCTGCCCGTCGCGGGCGCGCGCGCGCAGCAGCCCGCGCCCGCACAGCAGCCGCCCGCCGCCCAGCCGCGCGCCGCCAACGGCATCGCGCCGAACCAGGTGGCCGGCGAGGTGACGGCGCTCGACGCCGCCGCGCACACGATCACCGTCAAGGCCGACGGCGTGGGCACGGCTGTGACCGTGCAGGTGACGGACGCGACCAAGTACTACCGCGCGAAGCCGGAGGCCGTGGCGCACGCCGATAAGCTGACGCCGGCCGATCTGCTCCCCATCACGGCGACGGACATCAGCGTGGGCGACCGGCTCGTCGCCATCGGCAAGGTGGCCGAGGATCAGAAGTCCGTGCCGGCGCGCGTCGTCATCATGATGACGAAGGCAGATCACACGGCGAAGCAGGAGAAGGATCGCGAGGAGTGGCGGCGGCGCGGCATCCTCGGCGTCGTCGCGGCGGTCAACCCGGCGACGAAGGAGATCACGATCAACTCGCGCGGGCGCGAGGGCGTCCGTCCCGTCGTCATCGCCGCGGGCGACACGACGCAGTTCCGCCGCTACGCGCCCGACTCCATCAAGTTCGACGACGCCAAGCCGAGCGCGTTCGCCGAGTTGAAGGTCGGCGATCAACTGCGCGCGCTCGGCGAGCGCAGCGCGGACGGCGCGCGCTTCACGCCCGAAGAGATCGTCAGCGGCTCGTTCCGCACGCTGCTCGGCACGGTCACGGCCGTTGACGCCGCGCAGAACCAGATCACGATCAAAGACAACCAGACCAAGCAGCCGCTCACGGTCGTCATCAGCCACGATTCGACGCTCCGGCGCGTGCCGGAACAGATGGCGCAGATGATGGCGATGCGCGGACAGGGCATGGGCGGCCCCGGCATGATGGGTGGCGGCGGCGGACGGCCCGAAGGTGGTCAAGGTCAGGGCCGGCCGGCCGGTCAACCGCCCGCAGGCGGCACGCCGCCGCCACAGGGCGGCGAGCAGGGCGGCGCGGGGCAACGTCGTTTCGGCGGCCCCGGTGGTGGCGGCTTCGACGTGCAACAGATGCTTGAGCGCCTGCCCGCGGCGACGCTCGCCGACCTGAAGCCGGGCGACGTGATCATCGTCTCCAGCACCGTCGGCGCAGACCCGACGCGCCTGACCGCGATCAACGTGATCGCCGGCGCGGACACGCTCATCGCCATGTTGCAGCCGCGCCAGCAACAACAGACGCCCGGCGCAGCAGGCCTCGGCACGGGGCTGCCGGCCGGCATAGATTTCGGCATCGGCCTGCCGTAACGAATCAGGGGCGCGCGAGTTTGAGATTTCAAATCTGACATTCTCAAATCGCAGATTCTGTCTGTGAGGCGCGCGCCCCTTTACATTTTGGGCGCGCCTGGGGCAGGACAGCTAGCTCATACAGCTCAACGCGAGAAGGAAAGTCATACAAAAGATCATGCATACATTGTCAGCAATCATCAGACGCACTCTGGGCCTCGCCTGCGCGCTCTTCTTATGCGCGGGGCTGACGGTCTTCGCGCAGCAGGCGCAAACCGGCGCGCTGCGCGGGCAGGTGGCGGACGAGTTCGGCGGCCTCCTGGTCGGCGCGACCGTGACGCTCATAGACGCGGGCGGCGCGCAGAAGACCGCGCAGACGGACGCCGACGGCAACTACTCGTTTAACGCCCTCGCGCCCGGCAAGTACACGCTGAACGCGGCGGCCGCGGGCTTCGCCCTTTACGAGAACGCGGACGTGCAGATCGCGCCGGGCAAGCGCGCGACGCTCGACATCAAGCTGAGCGTGACGCTCGGCAAAGAAGAGGTGACGGTCGCGGCCGAGACGCCCGTCAGCACCGACTCGGAGAATAACGCCAGCGCGCTCGTCATCAAGGGCACAGACCTCGACTCGCTGCCCGACGATCCCGATGATCTCGCCGCCGCGCTGCAGGCGCTCGCCGGCCCCGCCGCGGGGCCGAACGGCGGGCAGATTTTCATTGACGGCTTCACCGGCGGGCGCATCCCGCCCAAAGAGTCGATCCGCGAAATCCGCATCAACTCCAACCCGTTCTCGGCCGAGTTCGACCGGCTCGGCTTCGGGCGCATAGAGATTCTGACGCGCCCCGGCACGGACAAGATGCGCGGGCAGACCTTCTTCAGCTTCTCGGACGAGAGCCTGAACTCGCGCAACCCCTACGCGACGCGGCGCGCGCCCTACCAGTCGCGCAGCTACGGCGGCAACCTCTCCGGCCCCATCGTCAAAAAGAAGTCGTCCTTCTTCTTCGACTTCGAGAAGCGCGACTCGGACGACAACTCGATCATCAACGCGGCGTTCGTCAATCCGACGACCTTTACCGACACGCGCATCAACCGCTCGGTCGTCGTGCCGCGCCGCAGCCTCACGTTCAGCCCGCGCGTTGACTACCAGTTGAACCCGAAGAACACGCTCGTCGCGCGCTACAGCTTCTCGCGCAACCGCCAGAGCAACCTCGGCGTGGACGAGTTCTCGCTCGACGTCGATCCGTTCTTCGGCGTCAACCGCACCTACGCCGCGACGAACACGGATCATAACGTGCAACTGACAGAGACGGCCGTGCTGTCGCCGACCGTCATCAACGAGACGCGCTTCCTGTTCCAGCACGGGCACACCACATCGGGCGGCGACATCTCCGTCCCCGTGGTGCAGGTCTCCGGCGCGTTCACCGGCGGCGGCGCAAGCGCCGGCCCCGTGCGCAACACGACGAACCGCTACGAGCTGCAAAACTACACGTCGTTCACGCACAAGCTCCACTCGATGAAGGCCGGCGTGCGGGTGCGCAGCGTGCACATCACTGACTTCAACCAGCAGAACTTTAACGGCACGGTCGTCTTCTCGGGCCGGCCCGGTCTCACCTCGCTCGAACAGTTCCGCGCCTTCGCGCAAGGGACGGCCGGCGTCCTGCCCTCGCAGTTCGTCATCGTGGGCGGCAACCCCAGGGCAGGCGTCAGCCAGACGGACTTCGGCGCGTTTATGCAGGACGACTGGCGCGTGCGCCCGAACTTCACGCTCTCGGCCGGCCTCCGCTACGAGAACCAGACGAACATCAGCAGCAACTTCAACTTCGCGCCGCGCCTCTCGTTCGCCTGGTCGCCGAAAGCGGGCGGCAAGCAGCCGAAGATGGTCCTGCGCGGCGGCTCGGGCATCTTCTACGACCGCGCGGGCGAAAGCCTGACCTTGCAGGCCAACCGCCTCAACGGCACGAACACGCAGCAGTTCATCATCGCCGAGCGGCAGTTGCCGGTGCTGTGCGGCGCGGCGAACGCGCCCGCAGACGGGTGCGCCACGCCGGAGCAGGTGGCGGCGGTCGAAGCGCAGAACACAGTGGCGCGCGGCATCCTCGGGCAACTGGGCGGCGTGCTCTTCGCGCGTCAGCCGCTCCCGGCCGTTGACGCGCTGAGCGCGTTCAAGAGCGCGCAGACGACGCGCATCCTGGCCCCCAACCTGGAAGCGCCCTACACGATCCAGTCAACCTTCAGCGTGGAGCGGCTGCTGCCCGGCAAGATCACCGCGACCGTGAACTACATCAACACGCGCGCGCTCCACCTGCTGCGCTCGCGCAACATCAACGCGCCGCTCAACGGCGTGCGCCCGCTCGCGGGGCAGGGCAACATCTTCCAGTACGAGTCGAGCGGCGTGCTCAAACAGAACCAGTTGATCGTCTTCGTGAACACGCGCTTCAACCCGAAGTTTACGATCTTCTCGAACTACACGCTGAGCAAGACGAACAGCGACTCGGACGGCGCAGGCTCGTTCGCAGCCAACAACTACAACCTCGCCGCGGACTACGGGCGCGCCTCGATTGACGTGCGCCACCGCTTCACCTTCGGCGGTACGTTCACGCTGCCGTGGGACGTGCGCGTCAACCCGCTTGTCATCGCCACGTCGGGCCGGCCCTTTAACATCACGACCGGCCTCGACAACAACGGCGACACGCAGTTCCTCGATCGCCCGGCCTTCGCCGACGCGCTGACGCCCGCCTGCACCAGCGCCAATACGGCGCTCTGCGATCTGAAGGTCACGCCCTTCGGCAACTTCGACATCCGGCCGAAGCCGGGGCAGACGATCATCCCGCGCAACTACGGGCAGTACCCCGGCATCTTCACCGTCAACGTGCGCTTCAACAAGACGTTCAGCTTCGGCAGCGTGCGCGGCGGGCAGACGGCGAACAATCGGCAGGGCGGCAACCAGCCGGCCGGCGGCAGCGGCGGCGCGGGCAATAATCGCGGCGCACGCGGCGGCGGCGGTGGCGGCGCGCGCGGTGGCGGGCAGGGCGGCGCGGGCGGGCCGTTCGGCGCGGGCGGCGTCTTCGCGGGCGGCGGCGGTCAGCACGGCCCCGGCCCCGGCGGTGGCGGCCCGTTCGGCGGCGGCGGCCGCAACGACAAGCGTTACAACATGACGCTCAGCCTCAACTTCAACAACATCCTGAACCACACGAATCCGGGGCGGATCATCACCAACCTGAGTTCGGCGGACTTCGGGCGGGTGGTCTCGACGGGCGGGGCGTTCGGCTTCGGCGGCGGGCGCTGCCCCAACAACCGCTGCGTCGAGGCGCAAATCCGGTTCAGCTTCTAAAAAGCGGCAGCTTAAAAAAATGGGGGCGCGGGCGGAAACCCGCGCCCCCATTTCTTCGTTAACACTGCTTAGCGGTTTTGCGTCTTTGTGTGCGACGGACTCTCGCGCCCAGGCGCAAACCCTTTTAATCGCCCAGCCCCGCAGCAGCAAAGGAGTAGCAATGAAGACCCGAACCCCCGCGCTCATCCGCGCCCTGCTCGCAACCGTTTTGCTCGCCGCCACCGCCGCCCACGCCCAGCAGCCTAAGGCCACGGACAAGAACGCGCCGGCCGCCGCCGCCATCAACGCGACGACCGCGCCGCTCGATCTCGCCCGCGCCGCCTTCAACGCGCAGGGCGGCGAGAAATTCCGCACGCTGAAGAACATGGTGCTCATCGGCTCGGTGGACATGTACCAGCCGGGTTCGACCCAGTCGCTCTCCGGCAAGTTCGGCCTCATCTTCGCGGGCGACCGCATGCGCATGAACATCCAGACGCCGCTGTTCCAACTCGAAGGCATCTTCGACGGTGACCGCAGCTACACGTCCATGCCCCGGGTGGAGCTTCCGCCCCTGAACAAGCTGGGCCTCGTCGCGCTCGCCAAGTTCGACCAGCCGGGCTACACCGTCACCGCGCTGCCCGACAAGAAGAAGGAGCGCGCCTTCCGCATCACCGACGCCGACGGCAACGCGACCGACTTCTACGTGGACGCCACGACGGGCCGCCTCGTCCGCTACGAAGTGCCCTACAAGGGGCTGAACTTCAGCGTCGAGCAGACGAAGGTGCAGGAGTTTGAGGGCGTGCTCGTGCCCGTCAACGCGACCTGGAAGATCGACATGCCGGGCGGCGCGGCCTACGCCGAGTTCAAGGCCAAAGAGGTGAAGCTCAACCAGACCCTGCCGGACGATGTGTTTGTGATTCCGGGCGGCGATTAAATCGTCAAGCGAATTTAAGAAACAGAAAAGGTGCGCGGGGGCACACGCCCCGCGCACCTTTTCTATTCAAACTCCGTCCCGCAACGTCAGACGCTCATCAACTCCTGCTCCTTGTTCTTCGCCAGCTCGTCAATCTTGCCGATGAAGGTGTTCGTGAGCTTCTGCACTTCGTCCAGGGCGTCGCGCTCGGCGTCCTCGGAGATGGTCTTGTCCTTGAGCAGCCGCTTGAGCCGGTCGTTGGCGTCGCGGCGGACGTTGCGCACGGCCGTGCGGTGCTCCTCGGCGAACTCGTGCACCTGCTTCGCCAACTGCTTGCGCCGCTCCTCCGTCAACGGCGGGATCGGCACGCGCACCAGCTTCCCGTCGTTCGACGGGTTGAGACCCAGGTCGGCCGACCGGATCGCCTTCTCAATCGCGCCGAGTTGCGTCTGATCCCACGGCTGCACGGTGATCATCTGCGGCTCCGGCACGTGGATCGAAGCCATCTGGTTGAGCGGCGTCGGCGTGCCGTAATAATCAACCGTGACGGGATCGAGCAGGCTCACCGCCGCCCGCCCCGTCCGCACCGTCGCCAGCTTCCGCCGCAAGTCCTCCACCGCCGCCTCCATCCGCGGCCGCGTCTCCTTGATGACATCCTTCTCAGACATATTAAGCTCCGTGACAGGTGACAGGTGACGGGTGACAGGATAGAGACAAGTTTTTCCCTTGTCACCTCTCACCCGTCACCCGTCACGGCTTTTCCGTGCAGACCGTCGTGCCGACGCCCGCGACGCCCGTAACGACGCGCATGATGTTGCCCGGCGTCTTCATGTTGAAGACGACGATGGGCAGGTGGTTGTCCATGCAGAGCGAGATGGCGGAGGCGTCCATCACTTGCAGGCGCTGTTCGAGCACCTCCTGGTAGGTGATGCAGTCGTAGCGCACAGCCTGCGGGTCTTTCATCGGATCGGCCGAATAGACGCCCTCGACCTTCGTCGCCTTCAGGATCACTTCCGCCTTGATCTCAAGCGCGCGCAGAGCGGCGGCCGAGTCGGTCGTGAAGTACGGGTTGCCCGTGCCGGCGGCGAAGATGACGACGCGCTCCTTTTCGAGATGCCGGATCGCGCGCCGCCGAATGAACGGTTCGGCCACTTCGGGGATGTCAATCGCCGAGAGCACGCGCGTGTGCACGCCCGTCTTCTCTAACGCGTCCTGCAACACGACCGCGTTCATCACGGTCGCCAGCATGCCGATGTAGTCGGCCGAGGAGCGATCCATGTTGCCCGCGCTCTTCGACACGCCGCGGAAGATGTTGCCGCCGCCGACGACGATGGCCACCTGCACGCCGAGCGCATGTACGGCCTGGACTTCCTCGGCGACCGCGCGCGCGACCGCCACGTCCACGCCGTAATTCTGCGCGCCCATCAGCGCCTCGCCCGACAGCTTCAACAGAATCCGCCGGTAGGCGGGCGCGCGCCGGTCAGCCGTCTGTGCTTCAGCACTCATAAGTCCAACGCCCAAAGTCCAACGCCCAAAGTCCAAAGTCTAAAGTCGCCGGCCATATGAATACGGACTTTGGACTTTAGACCCGAGACTTTGGACTTGCACTACTGATTGCCGCCCGCCAGCGCCGCGACCTCGCCGCCGAAGTCGTCGTCGCGCTTCGCTAAGCCCTCGCCCATCTTGTAGCGGGCGAAGCGACGCACGGTGATGCGCTCGCCGGTCGAGGCGATCTTCTCGGTCAGCAGATCATTGACAGTCTTGGCCGGGTCTTTGACGAACGGCTGGTCGAGCAAGACCGTCTCCTCGTAGAACTTGTTCAGCCGCCCCTCGACGATCTTGTCGAGCACCTGTTCGGGCTTGTTCGCGTTCTTCGGATCGTTTCGGGCCTGCGCGCGCGCGATCTCGCGCTCCTTGTCGAGCGCGTCCGTCGGCACGTCTGTGCGCGCGACGAAGCGCGGCTCGGCCGCCGCGATGTGCATGGCGATGTCTTTGACGAGTTGTTGGAACTCGTCCGTGCGCGCGACGAAGTCGGTCTCGCAGTTGACCTCGACGAGCACGCCAACCTTGCCGCCCATGTGGATGTAAGAGCCGACCGCGCCCTCGGCGGCGATGCGCCCCTCCTTCTTCTTCGCCGACGCTAGCCCGCGCTTGCGCAGGACTTCAATCGCCTGCTCCTCGTTCCCGCCCGCCTCGTTGAGCGCGTTCTTACACTCCATCATCCCCGCGCCCGTCTTCTCCCGCAGCGCCTTCACCGCCGCCGCCGTAATCTCTGCCATGATGTTTTGCTTCTCCCTAAAACTGCTAAATTGAAGCGCAGCCCGGCGGGTTCTGTCCGCGTGGCTGCGCTCGCCGTAGATGGAAAACTGAAATTGTCCGCCGCTACTACTACTTGGCCGCGCCGACCGACTCCGCGCCCTTCTCCTGCTCCGCGTCGCGCGCGGGGCGTAGGTCGCCGTCATCCTCGCCGCCGCCCGTCGCGCCGCGCACGGGCGCGTGCGTGCCGACCTGCTCGTGATCGCCGACGCTGTCGGGCTGCTGGCCCGTGGTGTGGAAGCCGATGTTACCCGGCGCGGAGACCTGCGTCTCGACCGACGGCGCTGCCGCCTGCATGTCCGTGAAGTTCTCGGCCGCGCGACCCGGATCGCGCGCGGTCGTGATGGACGAAGTGTCGTCGGCGCTGGCGCTGCGGCGGCGTGGGCGCGTGTCGCGCGGCTCGGCCGGCGCGCTCGGCGCACCCGTTGCCGGCGCGGCTTCTGTCGGCGTCGCGGCTGCGGCCGGAGGCTCTTCGCCGCCTTCGCCCTCGCGCGTCTGCATCTGACCTTCGACGACCGCGTCGGCGATGCGCGAGGCGAACAGGCGCACGGCGCGCAGTGCGTCGTCGTTGCCGGGGATGACGTAGTCTATGCCTTCCGGCGAGCAGTTGGTGTCCACGACGGCGATGACGGGGATGCCCAGGCGGTTCGCCTCGGCGACGGCGATCTCCTCCTTGCGCACGTCAATGATGAAGAGCGCGTCGGGCAGCCGGGTCATGTTCTTGATGCCCGCCAGGTTCTTCTCCAACGTCTCGCGCTCGCGGTCGAGCTTGATGCGCTCCTTCTTCGTGAGCATCTCGTAGCGCCCGTCGGTCTGCATGGATTCGAGGTCGCGCAGGCGCTTGATGGACTTCTGCACCGTCTGGAAGTTGGTTAACAGACCGCCGAGCCAGCGGTGGTTGATGTAGTACTGGTTGGCGCGCGTGGCCTCTTCGCGGATGGCGTCCTGCGCCTGCCGCTTCGTGCCGACGAACAGGATGGTGCGCCCGCGATCCTCGCCCATCATGTTGGTGACGAACGCGATGGCGTCGCGGAACATGCGCTGGGTCTTTTGCAGATCGATGATGCTGATGCCATTGCGCTCGCCGAAGATGTAGTCCTTCATCTTCGGGTTCCAGCGCCTGACCTGGTGGCCGAAGTGGACGCCGGCCTCCAGGAGTTCTTTCATCGTAACGGATGCCAAACTAAAACCTCCTCAGTTGATTGGTTTATGTACTCGCCCCCGCCCGTCAAGCCCCGCAAGGAGCAACCAACCCGGACGAAGACAATGGATTGACGACAGTGACAAGTGACGAGCAAGAAGTTTTTAACTTGTCCCTCGTCACTGCTTTTATCTCTTCGAGAACTGGAAGCGCTTGCGCGCGCCCTTCTGCCCGTACTTCTTGCGCTCTTTGATGCGCGGGTCGCGGGTGACGAGACCGGCCTGCTTGAGGGCGGGCCGAAGGTCGGCGTTGAACTCCATCAGGGCGCGGGTGATGCCATGGCGCACCGCGCCGGCCTGGCCGGCGGGGCCGCCGCCCGCGACGTTGACCAGGATGTCGAACTTCGCCGCCGTCTCGGTCAACTGCAAGGGCTGGCGGATGATCATCCGCAGCGCCTCGTTCGGAAAGTACTGGTCGAACGCCTTGCGGTTGACCACGATCTCGCCCGTGCCGGGGCGCAGATAGACGCGCGCCGTCGAAGTCTTGCGCCGCCCCGTACCGTAATACTGTGTCTCAGCCACGATCCTTTATCCTTAATTTCCTGTTCAGGGTGTTGGAATCCTACTGCCGCGCGCCCGTCTTCAGTTCGAGCGCCTGCGGTCGCTGCGCCGCGTGCGGGTGCTCCGCGCCGCCGTAAACTTTCAGCTTCTTCGCCATCGCGCGCCCCAGCTTATTCTTCGGAAGCATGCCCTTGACCGCCAACTCGATGACGCGCTCCGGGTGCTTGGCGAACTGATCCTTGACAGAGATTTCGCGCAGACCGCCCGGATAGAGCGTGTGCCAGCGATAGACCTTCTGCTCCGCCTTCGAGCCTTTGAAGACGGCCTCGCGGGCGTTGATGACGATGACGTGGTCGCCCATGTCCATGAAGGGCGTGTAGTCGGGCCGGTTCTTGCCGGTCAGGATGCGCGCCACCTCGGTCGCCAGCCGACCGACCGTCTGCCCGGCCGCGTCCACCACGTACCACTTGCGTTTATCGGCCAGCCCCTGCCCGCTCGGAAAGTATGTTGCCATAGGTAACTCTCACTAAAATTAGCGTTTAGAACGCGAACGGGTAGAATACTGAAGCGCGCGGAATGTTGTCAAGGAAGCAGGTGGGCGGGCAGCGCCGCCCGTGCGCCCGGCGGCGGAAAAAATTGCGCCGCCGCGGGCAAAATCGTGTATCATCCCGCCCGCCTCCTCAGCTTCTTTACAAGGAACGCATTCGGGCAAGTCCGGCGGCGGTGCGGGCGCGCTGAGGCATCCGAGCTTTACTCCCGCCCGTATATCTGACCAAAAAGAGCGAACCGGGTGGCCTCAATCGGTGGGCGTGTCCCCGGTTTTATCTGTAGGTTTTTCAGGCTGGCAGTTCACAGAAACGAGCGGGCGTTTTTCCGTCCGCGCCGCGCCCGCTAACGCAGTCCGGGCGGCGCGCCCGACAGGCAGTCTTAAAACAATTCTGACAAGGAGAACGAAAGCTATGCGGAAAGTGAAAGCAGTTGTGGCATCCCTCTGTCTGCTCGGCGCGCTCGCCACGAGCGCCGCCGCGCAGGAGACGAAGAAATCCCTCTACGACCGGCTCGGCGGCCTCGACGCGATCAAGGCCGTCGTCGGCGAGTTCGCCGGCCGCGTCCTCGCCGACGACCGCGTCAACAAGAAGTTCGCCAAGACCGACGCCCCGCGCCTGACCCTGCACTTGGTCGAGCAGGTCTGCGCGGCGACGGGCGGGCCTTGCAAATACACCGGCATGGACATGAAGAAGACGCACAAGAACATGAAGGTGACGGAGGGCGAGTTCAACGCGCTGGTCGAAGACCTGGTGGGCGCGCTCGACAAGTTCAACGTCCCGGCGGCGGAGAAGAACGAGCTGCTCGGCATCCTGGGGCCGCTCAAGAGCCAGATCGTCGAGGTCAACTCGGCGGACACGGGCACGCCGCTGCCGGCCAACTTCAAGCCCGCCAAGCCGCTGCCGAAGAAGCAGATTGACGCCGGCCCCGCGATGAAGGGCGGCGGCAAGAAGATGTAAGCCAAGTGCGCCGGCTCGCCAGCGCGCAAAACTGAGAAAGGCTCGCAGGTTCTCGAAGAACCTGCGAGCCTTTCCGCTTTCGGGCCGGCGCTGGCAGAGCGTTTACTAATTGCTTGCCGGCGGCGGGGTCGAAGTCGTCGCCGGTGGCGGCGTCGTTGTCGTCGTCGGCGTCTGGTCGCGCCGCTTCAGCTTGGGCGCTTCCTGTTTGTCGGTCGGCTGCTGGTCGCCCGTGCCGGACGCGCTCGGATCGTCGGGCGTCGGTTGGCGGCGCTTGAGCGTCGGGCGCTTCGGCTGGCCCGATTCATCCGTCAGCGAGCCGGCGGTCGAAGCCTTCGCGTTCGACAGGCGCAGCAGACGCGCCTTCACGCGCTGGAACTCGGAGGTGCTTAAGACGTACTCCTCGCGGTCGGGGAAGCGCGCGACGAGCGCCTTGGCCGCCTCCATGCGGTCAACCGACTGCGGGTGCGTCGAGAACGCCTTGGCGATGAAGCCGGGCTTCTTCTTGTTCTGCGCCGCGAGCTTCTCGAACATCGTGGACATCGCGTTCGGGTCGTAACCGGCGGCGTACATGTACTGCACGCCCAGCTTGTCCGCCTCCGACTCGGCGGCGCGGCTGAACTTCAAAAACGCCGCGAGCAGACCGAAGCCCGCGAGGTTCTGGTAGATCATGCCGGTGATGCCGCCCGTGAAGATCGAGCCGATCATCGCGCCGATCTCCATGGCGTTGCCCTTCGCCTGGTTCTCGACGGCGTGGCGCGCGGCGACGTGCGCGATCTCGTGCGCCATCACGCCCGCCACCTCCGCCTCGTTGTCGGCGGCCAGCAGCAGCCCCTTGTTGACGTAGAAGAAGCCGCCGGGCAGGGCGAAGGCGTTGACCTCGTCGGAGTCTATGACCTTGATGGTGAAGGGAATCTTGGAGTCCGAGTGGAGCACTATGTTCTGCCCGACGCGGTTGACGTACTCGGTGATGACGGGGTCGTCCACAAACTTCGCTTCGCGGTCAACCTGCGCCGCGAGCTGGCGGCCCAAGGCGACCTCTTTCTCAATCGAGCCGGCCATCTTCGCCCAGATGCCGGTGTTGATGTTGCGCTGACCGATCTTGCGCGGGTCTTCGTTGGTCGAGAGCGGGCGCTTGGGATCGTTGTCGTTCGCGGCGGCGCTCGCCGTCTCGTCGGCCGACTTCTGCTCTTTCTTGCTCTTCTTGGCGCTCTTCTCGTTCTTGTCCGGCGTGGTGGCGGTGGGCGTCTGCGACGGCTGCTGCGTCTGGCGCGGGGCGGCGGCGGCGAGCGTGCCGCCGAGCAGGCTCAGGATGAGCGCCGAAGCCGTGATGCTGCGTGCGAATTGGCTGAACATCTTGGAATCTCCGATAAAACTGCTTGCGAACCTTGTTGGCCGCCGGGGAAGAGCGGAGGAGTTTCGACGCCTGGCTCCCGGTTTGACCCGCTCAACGCCTGTCCGTCGGGGCAGGCGGCTTTGAAATCTCACGTCTTTGCTGACTGGGCACGACCGCCGCAAAACATGCAAGTCCGGCGCACGGGGCGAAGCGGCCGGCGAGCCTTGCGGGTGCGTAACTCTTTGATGCACTGAGGCGCGGAAGCGTTTGCGCCGCGCCCGCGCAAAAAATCCGGGTCGTCTGCTACGGCTGGAGGAGTGAATCTAAGGGGACGCGCCTGACTGTCTGCTTGCTTCCGGTCGCCGTCATTATAACAGTGCGCCCGGAAAAGTATAGTCATTGCGCTCAGAGCATTGCCCGAAAAGTATCTTAAACGACTGCTTCCCTGATTGGCCATGTCCTCCTTCACATGCCGGCCAAGCTCCGCTCGTGGCTGAAACCCGCCGAAGTGTCCTTCGCCAATCCGCCGCGCCCGCGCCCCTGCACGAAGCCGCCTTCGCCGTCCCCGACGCAGATTCCACGATTTAGCGTGGCACCCGGCGTGCACTACTTGCGGCCTGCGCGGCTTGAAGAGCGTCGGCCAAAATCACGACCCCAAAGGAGAAGATCATGCACGACTTAGATCGAACGCAGAATTTGTTTGAATCGGAATACGACGGGCTGGAAACCTACGACAACGAGGGTGAGGGTGATTACGAGGGCGAGGGCGACCTCTTCGAAACTGAGGCGGCCTCCCCTTTCGACGAGATCGAAGAGATGGAGTTGGCCGCCGACTTTCTCGAAGTGACAGACGACGCCGAACTCGATCAGTTCCTCGGCAAGCTGCTCAATAAGGCGAAGAAGGCGGTGGGTGGTTTCTTGAAGTCCAGCCTTGGGCAACAGCTCGGCGGGCTGCTGAAAGGCGCGGCCAAGCAGGCGCTACCCGCGCTCGGAAACATGATCATCCCCGGCGTCGGCGGGCAGGCGGGGGCGAAGTTGAGCCAGATGTTCGGGTTGGAGTTGGAAGGTCTCAGCCCGGAGGATCAGGAGTTCGAGGCGGCCAGAAAGTTCGTGCGCTTCGCGGGCGACGTGGCGCGCTCTGCGGCGGTTGCGCCACAGAACGCACCCGTGCCGCAGGTCGCCAGGGCCGCCGTCATCAGGGCCGCGCAGAAGCACGCGCCGGGGCTGCTGCGACCTGCGAACGGGCAGCGTTCGAGCAGCGGGTATCAACCCGTTGTGCGGGATCATCGCCGTCGTTACGCGGGCCGGGGCGCGGGGGCGCATCGCGGGCGGTGGGTTCGACGGGGCGACCACATCATCCTGTTCGGGGTTTAGCCGTGCCGAACAACTCTCTATCCACGTGGGTGCTCGACGGTGAAGCCCGCGCCCTGCTCGCGCGCCTTGCGCTCGTCAAGCCCTTCGCGCTGCTTGAGCCGATGCTGCCCGCCGCGCAGATGTCGCCCGCCGCGCAGACGGCGGTCGAGGACTATCTTGCCGTCGGACGGCGCGAGTTGCGCGCGCACGTCCGGCAGTTCCTCGGCTGGCTGCGCACGCCAGAGGGGCGCGCCGCGCCGCCCGCCGACGCGAAGAGAAGACTCACGCTGCTCCGCCTGAGGTTCAACGACGTGCTCTCGCAGTTCGACCTCTTCGCCGACGCCATCACGCAGCGCAGCGAGCACGAGAACGGCGTGTGGCTCGCGGGCCTCGACGTGGTCGCCGAGGACGCGCTCGCGCTGCCCGGCTACTACGAAGCGCCGCCCCTGATCTGCTACCTCGACCGCGGCCCCGGCGCGGCGATCCGGCGCGCGCGCACGCGCCTGCCCGGCAACACCGAGAACCCGGTCGCCATCATCCGCGTGCCGCGCGAGCGCATGATCGGCAGCGGCGTCGCCTCTTCGCTCGTCCACGAGGTCGGCCACCAGGCGGCGGCGCTGCTCGGCCTCGTCGAATCGCTGCGCCCCGTGCTGCGCGGGATGCAGCGGGGCGCGGGCGCACACCGCGCGGCGTGGGTTAACTGGGAGCGTTGGATTTCGGAGATCGTCGCCGACTTTTGGTCGGTCGCGCAGGTCGGGATCGGCTCGACCGCCGGGTTGATGGCGGTCGTCAGTCTGCCGCGCGCCTTCGTCTTCCGGCTGAACGCTGACGACCCGCACCCGATTCCCTGGATTCGCGTCAAGCTCAGTTGCGCGATGGGTCAGGCGCTCTACCCGCACGCGCAGTGGGAGACGGCCGCGAAATTGTGGGAGTCCTTCTACCCACCCGACGATTTGAAACCGGAGACGCGCGCGCTGCTTGAGTCGCTCACCGAGAGCATGCCGGGCCTCGTCGCGCTGATCGTCAACCACCGCCCGAAGCTGCTGCGGGGGCGTTCGCTCGCCGAGGTGCTGCCGGTCGCCGAGCGGCAGCCCGCGCGCCTCGCCACACACTACCGCGCGTGGCGACGCGCGCCGCAACGGATGCGCGACGCGCCTCCCTCGCTCGTCTTCGCGGTGCTCGGGCAGGCCCGCGCCGACGGTCATTTAAGCCCGGAGGAAGAGAGTCGGCTGCTGGCCTACCTGCTCACCTACTGGGCGCTTCGGAAGACCTCGCGCGGCCCGAAGCGCGGAGCATGCGGCTGTGCGAAACGAAGCGGCTGCGGGTGTGCGCTGGCGAGTTCACGTCATTATGTCAGGTCGAATGAAGGAGGATGAGATGCCAAGACAAGAGAGACCAGAGAACGATAAAAAGCTGACCGAAGATAAGGCGCGGGAGCAGGCTCGGCCCGCGCAGACCGGGGCGGGCGGCGAGAGCGAGCCGCTGCTGGCCGGGCGCACAGTTCCCTTAGCGATTGACAGAGACCCGCACTTCACGGTCACGGTTGATAACCTCGGACAGGCGATTAACAACGCGCCGCCCCCCGACTTCAACACAGACCCGGCGGCGGCGCTCAACATCGCAATTCAGAGGTGCACGGCCAGCGTCAAGTTCAACAACTACGCCGACTTCATCAATCGCGTCTTCTGCCCCGGCGAGGCCAGTCAGAATGGGCGCGTCTTCTGCGACAGGTTCGATAAAGAGCACCATGTTACGGACAGATTGTGGGACGCCGCCAACCCGAATAAGCCGCTTGACATCTTTAGAGCCTACTCGAACCTCTACGCTTACGACTTGCTGAAGGCGGCGACCGAGGCTTACCTCGCGCTGCAATGCGCCTGCTATTCGACGGGCACCACGCCGACCGAAACGGACGATGTCTTCGAGGCGCTCAACCAATATCTCATCCCCATCGGCGGATCGAACAGGATACTCCCCTACATCAACGCCATCGCGCACGCCTACATCGCCCAAGCGAAGAACGTGCCCGTGTCGCTCTGCGCCGTCAGCCCGATCAGCCGATTTCAGCCGTGCTGCATCGAGTTGATCTGGTCTTACTGGCTCGAAGAGGGGATGCTCGTGCAGACCATCAACGCCATCAGCCTGCGTTTCCAGAACAGGCGCATCGGGGCAGGGCGCGACCCGCTCGCGCACCTCGAACTTGAGCCGTTGCGCCCGCTCAACAATCTCCTCTGGGGCTACATACAGGACGAGCAGCACCGCCTCACGGTGGCGCGCCGCGCCTACGAGTATCAGCACGAGTACGGGCTGACGCTCTACGGCAAGGCCGTGCCCGCGCTGAACCCCGCGGACGTGCGCTCGAAGTTCATCGAGGCGTTCCACAACCTGCTGCACATGACCTCGGTTTATTACCGCGACCTGACAAACAGGTTCGTCAGGCCCGACGCCTTCCCGCTCCTGAACGCCATCCGAGAGGTGCACCTGATTCTCGCCGAGGGTGCGCACAATCAGTTCGGCGACCTGCCGTGGACGGCGCGCGTCGAGATGCTCATCCAGAAGTGGCTGCTCGCGCGCCCGGAGATGGAGCGATTCCTCAGCGGGCGCGCGATGGTGCCCTATCAGGAGCCGTGGATGGGCGTCGTTGACCAGATGAAGACGTTACAGGGCTGGACGGATGTCACCGTCCGCCACTTCCAAGACCTCGCTGAGCTGGGCGAACAACTCCTGCTCTCGATTCGTTGGGGCAACTGGAGCGCGTCCGAAGCCACCATCACTTCGGCTGAGAACTGGGCGACCATCTGGCGCGACGCGATTCAGGGCTACATTCACGCCTACCGCGCGGTGACGGGCGTCGATCTTTCGGCGGCATCCAGCGCCGTGCAGCTTTCGGCTGACAGCTACACACAGCCGTCCGAACTTCTGCGTAGCCGCCTCGTAGCGCAACGGCGACCGTAGGAGTCGAAACGATTCGCAGATTGAAATGGATCGAAGGTGCTCGACTTTACCTCCGCGCTCTACCTGGGGATGCGGCACGCGAGCGGGTCGCTTCAGCCGTGGGAGCAACTGACGACGGGAGTCCCGGCGGCGCTCGCCGCGCCCGCCGCCGCCGCCGAGCTGGCGCAGGCTTTGGCCCAGCTTCAGGGCTGCGAGCGGGCCGTGCTCGCGCCCTCGACGCTGCACCTGTTCTGGGACTTGTGCGGGCTGCTCGGCGGTAAGTCGGCGGCCATCTACATGGACGATGGTCTCTACCCCGTCGGGCGTTGGGGCGTGGAACGGGCGGCGGCACGGGGTTCAATGGCCCTGACTTTTCCGCATCACGACGCCGCCAGTCTGCGGGCGCTCCTCCTGCGACGACGCGGGCGAGCGCGCCCCGTCATCGTCACCGACGGCTTCTGTCCCGGCTGCGCGCGGCCCGCGCCGCTCGCGGATTACCTTGAACTGGCGCGCACGTTCGGCGGCCAACTGATTATGGACGACACGCAAAGCATCGGCATCTTCGGGCGCGCGCCGGGACGCGCCGCGCCTTACGGCTACGGCGGCGGCGGCACGCTCCGCCTGCTCGGCGCTTCGGACGAGAACGTGCTCGTCATCAGTTCGCTCGCCAAGGGCTTCGGCGTGCCGGTCGCGACGCTCGCGGGCAGCAGTGCCGCCATCCGTGATTTCGAGATGAGGAGCGAGACGCGCATCCATTGCAGCCCGCCTTCCATCGCAAGCCTGCGCGCGCTCTCGAACGCGCTCGCCGTCAACCGCAGGCGTGGCGACGCGCTCCGACTCCAACTCCAACGTCTCGTCCGATACTTCCGCGCGTTGCTTCGCAGGCTCGGCCTCGCCGCCGACGGCGGCCTCTTCCCGGTACAGACGCTCGCGGGCCTCCCCGCAGGCCGCGCCGAGGAGTTGCACGCATCACTTGAGGAGTACGGCGTGCGCGCAGTCCTGCGCAGTGACCGCTGCCGTGGCGGCCCGCGCCTGAGTTTCATCCTCAACGCGCTGCACACCACGGAGATGCTTGACCTCGCCGTGTGCGCGCTCGCGCGTGCGGCTCGTTGCGCGGGAGTCTCACTACGCCCCGCGCGAAGTCTTCCGCCATGTGTAAATGTTTGAACTGTGAATCCGGGCGTTCTATTCCTCGGAGAAAGGGAGCGAAGATGAGATACGACCTGGCCTTTGAAGCAGAGCCGTTCCAGGGCTACACCGAGTTCGACGAGTTGGAGATCACAGACACCGAAGGGGAGTCCTACTGGCCGAGAGACTGGCTGGGCGAGACGAGTAAGGGAAGCCCTATCAGCGGTGAGTCGTTTCTCCAGTGGCCCATTGTTGGGAAGCTGGCGTTACGCCAGCCCGGCGGGGGCGGCGGCGGGGCGGTGCCGGCGCCTGCCACGCCGCCGGCACCCACCATCCGCTCCCGTCCGTGCTGTCTTCTGGCCCCCACTGTCCCATTCGTGCCAAACAACTTTCTCGATCCTCAGAAGCTGGGTACGCACAACGGCAGTGATGAGGCGATTGGTATTATCTACACGGGCAAGGCGGGTTTCGTGGACTTAGGCCATCTGCGAGAGACGTGCGACCTGACGAAGCATATCTTCGACCAGATGAGCGTCGCCGCCACCAGCGCCGCGCCCTCCAGTTATAAGACGATTCAAGGGGAAGCCACGGTCAAAGGAGCACTTGCCAATACGCCCCTGCACATCAAGGTTGCGAGAGCCATCGCCTATGAGGACGCCATGGGCCACGAAATTTGGACGTACGACGTGCACACGATAGGGGGGCACAACTCCAGCTTTTCGCCTGAAGACCTCTGCTCGAATTACATGGGAACTCTGGTGGCGGAGTTAGCCATTAATGTCGTCAATAAAAAAGCCATTCCCTTCGAGACGGCTGTCACGGACACCTTGAACTCTTTGCTCAAATCCCTTGATGCCCAAACCCAAGCCGAGAGTCTGGCGGCTTTCAATCGCATCAACAACCGCTGGGTTAAGTTCACTGGCTTAGCCAGTCTCGACGATTCCTATCTGAGGCGTCGTAACTTCACCAGATTCCCCTGGAAGACCGGGCATAAGAGCGACGGGCCGACGCCCGTCTGGGTCACCGCAGGACTCGGTAACTTGACCGGCCTCTACACGTACACCAACACGCTCCTACGCACCTTTTCCATCGCCGACTACCCCGCGGAGGTGAAGGCCATTAAGGGGAAGGCAAAGGCAACATACGGTGAGAACTTTGACAAGCCGTAATTGTCAGCTAACTCCAGAGAAGCGACCGGGGATACGGGAGGCTATCTATGAGATATGAATTGAGCTTTATGCCGGAGCCGTTCCAAGGCTATACGGAGTTCGATGAGTTGGCTGTATTCGACACTGAACAGGCCGGCCTGCAAGGTGAGATCGAGCAAGAAACCCGCTTCAGTTTTGCCGCTTGCACGGATGCACAAAAAAGAGAAATACAAGCGGCATTTAACACTGCTTTAAGAAGTGTGAACAATGCCGCAGCAGTCCTTGGTACACTCTACGGAAGGCCTGATAGTATAACCCCAACCACGCGCTATCTCCTGAACAGGCATTTCCACACCACCGACCGAGGTGATGTGCTTAAAATATTTCGCACGATGTTTCGCATCCGCCAGGCCCTTGAGGAAAAGGTGAAATTTAAATGCGAAACAAACTGTAAAGGCGGGACAGGCGGGGGGTGGTGCGGATATGCTCAGGCCACCCAATGGTTCGGGGGACTCGGCGGTATCCACATTTGTTTTGATAATCGCCTGGGTCATTGTAGTTTTTCGACTTTGATTGCGGGCAACCCGGCAGCGAATGCGCAAGCCCAGGCAGCGATAATAATTCACGAAGCTGCCCATCGATATGTCGGGATAGACGACAAGGCATATCTCTGGGAAAGAACACCCCCCAATCCAAGAGACTACACCACGTTAACTCCGACACAAGCAATGGATAATGCGGACAGTTACGCTTGGTTTTGCATGATGTTGTAGCCAGAGCGGCAAGCTTAGTCGGCCCGGATAAGTTTTTAGCTCTCGTCCGCGTGGCGAACGTCTCATTCACAAGACTAGCCGCCCGGTCTGGTAATCCTTCGGTATGCGCGCTGTGAACCGAACCAGGTAGGCCTTTGGTTTGCTGTATATCAATTCGTGAATTCGTCAGTCTGTGGTTTATCTGTGCGGCGCAGGGCGCGGCGCATCTGTAGGGCGCGGTCGGTCACGCCGAGCTTGCGCGCGGCGCGTTGCAGGTTGCCCTCCTCGTCGCCGACCGCGATGCGAATGGCGGTCTCTGTGGCGGCACACCCGATCTCCTTCAGCCCGACGCCGAGCGTGACCGCGCGCCGTATCGCCCGCTCAAAATTCGCGTCGCACCAGCCGGCCTGCGCGTCGGCGCACACAGGCCGTTCGTCCTCGGTGATGTCGCCGACCGTGACCGGCCCCGGCCCGACGTGCCGCCGGGCGATGCGCCCCACCAGCGCCTTCAGCTCGCGCACGTTCCCGCGGTACTCGCGTCGGAGCAGGTAATCGCGCACCGCCTCATCCAACTCGGGCGGCTCCGCCTGCGGCGGGCGCAGTGCCCGCAGAAAATGGTTCACCAGCAATGGCACGTCGCCGACGCGCTCGCTGAGCGGCGGCAGCGCGCAAGTCCAGCCCGCGATGCGGTGGTAGAAGTCCGTGCGGAAGTGGCCGTTGGCTTCCTCGTGTTGCAAATTCCTGTTGGTCGCGCAGACGAGCCGAAAATTCGTCTCCAACCACGTGTTGCCGCCCACGCGTTTGTACTTATGCTCTTGCACAACGCGCAGAAGTTCCGCCTGAAGCCGCGGCGACAACTCGCCCACTTCGTCGAGGAACAACGTCCCACGGTCGGCCAGCGCGAAGGCCCCGTCGCGCGCACTGACAGCGCCCGTGTAGGAGCCGCGCTCGTGCCCGAAGAATTCGCTCCCCGACAACTCCGGCACGACCGTCGAGCAGTCGAGGATGATGAGTTCGCCTTTGACCGGCCGCGCACTGAGCGTGTGGATGAGACGCGCGGCCAACTCCTTCCCCGTCCCCGACTCGCCCGTGATGAGCACGGGGGCGTCCGTGAAGCGGGCCACCTCCACCATCTGTCGCAGCGCCGCCCGCCAGACCGCGCTCTCGCCCGCCAGATTGTCCTTCACGAGCGCGGAGTCAACCAGCGCGTCAACGGCCGCCCACCGCTCGAAGCGCGCGGCGATCTCCGTCGCGGGGGCGCGCGAATGATCCCACGCGAGCGCGTCGGACGCACCGGCACGCAGCACTCCCCACGCCGCACCGCTCGTCAGCGACGCGCGGTGGGCCGCGACCGCCATGACGCGTTCCACCCCGGCGTGGCTCGCCGCGCGCAGAAAGTCGTGGACTTCGGCGTCAGGCTCGTTGAAGAAGAGTATGCCGGGCATGCCCCGCGTGCGCGCGCCGTCCGGCGCGCGCGGGTACAGGTGCAGGCCCGCGCCCGACAAGGCTTCGACCGCCGCGCCTACGGGGAAGGCAGGGTTGCGCGCGAGGGAGTGATACCAGACATTTAGCCCATCCACGGCTTTAAGTAATGCGCAGGCGAGTACGCACGGGAATCGTCACTTACCGGATGCGGGGCGGTGCGGCGTGAGTGCTAACGCTCCGGCGCGCGTCGGCGGGTTGAGAAGTTTCGTCGGATCGCGAGGGGCGCTACGAGGGCGATAGCGGAGGAGATTTTGTCAGGCATGACGGCGCACTTTCTGTGAAGCTATCTGCCAGAGCTAAGGGAAGGCGTCTGAGCCGGAGCGCGGACGGGTGAAAAACAGGCGTCTCTAAACGCAGGGAGCGTGTTTCTTTAGCGAAGCCCGACATATGTATGCCCGCCGCGCTGATTTGTCAAGGGAAACCCGCGTCCACTGCTGGACGGGCCTGGCAAGTATAGTCATTGCCAGCGCGCGCGCCCGCGTGCTAGATTCAGGAGTGGCCCCACCCACCCCGCGCCGTGACGGCCCTCACGGCCGCCGTCAGCCATCATTCCAGATCACAGGGCATGAAACGATCCCAGGATAAGATCAAGGACTACGTCGAGCCGCAAGCCTTCGACGAGGTGCGGGACTTTGCCGCCGACCCGGCGCGCGTCGTCGCCGCCTATCGCTTCACCGACGCCACGTCAGACCTGCTCGCGCGCTGGCTCGACACGCTCGCAGACCTGCCGCCCGGCCGCGGCGCGGCGCGCGCGCTGGCGGGTCTGCGCGGCGTCGGCAAGAGCCACTTGCTGGCGACTTTCGGGGCGCTCGTCGCCGCGCCGGAGTTGCGCCCGCGCGTCACGGACGCGCACGTCGCCGTCAGCGCGAAACGCTTGGCCGGGCGGCGCTTCAAGGTCATCCGTGTAGAACGCGGGACGCGGCCCACGCTCGTCGAAGAGTTGCGCGCCGCCTGCATCGCGGCGTTCGGGCGCGAGGCTGCAGACTGGAGCGAAGACCCGCCGGCCCTGCTCGCCGCGGCCGTCGCGCGCACCGGCGGCGCGACGCTCGTCCTCGTCGTGGACACAGCCTACGGGCGCGAGCAGCGCGTCGAGCGCGACGACGGCCCGCTGCTCAGTCAACTCGCCGACGCCGTCCAGGGCACGGACGCCTTCGTCGCCCTCGCCTTGGACGACGACATCGCCGGGGCGGACGGCATCAACGCCGCACTCGTGCGGACTTACCAGATTGATTATCTCGAACCCGAACACCTCTACCGCGTCGTCGATCTCTACCTGCTGCGCAAGCAGGCGCAGGCGCGCGCCGCGCTGCACGAAATCTACCTGACGCTCCGGCACACGATCCCAAATTTCAATTGGAGCGAGCCGCGCTTCGCCGCGCTCTACCCCGTCCACCCGCTCGTGGCAGACGTGGCGGCGGCTGTGCGCCTCCACGCGCCAACCTTCGCGCTGCTGCCCTTCGCCGCCGCGACCGCCTTGCAGGCGCTCAACCGCCCCGCGCTCTCGCTCGTCCTGCTCGACGAAGTCTTCGACCGCACGGAAGACGAACTGCGCGCCGCGAAGAACTTGACGGAAGCCTTTGCGACTTATGACGAGTTGAGCACGAACGGCGTCGCGCAGTTCCCGGCTATGCAGCGGCTACAGGTGCGGCTCGTGCTGAAGCTGCTGTTCATCCTGTCGCTCGACGGGCGCGGCGCGTCGGCGCGCGACCTGTGCGCCGCGCTCCTGTTCCACGACGAGGCCGCGCCGCAGGCGGCCGTCCAGCGCATCGAGGCGATGCTGCAAAGGCTCTCCGCCTGCGCGCCCGGCGGAGGCTTGCCCGCGCGCGCCGAGCAGGACGAGTTGCACTACCGCTTCCGCATCGGCGGGGCCAACGAATTCGACGAGGCACTCGCCGCGGCCGTCAAACGCCTGCCGGCCGACGAGGCCGCACTCGACAAGCTCTTGCGCGAGTTCGCCCCCGCCCACTTCGCCGACTGGCCCTTCGCCGACGACACAGACGCGACCGAGGCGACCGCCGATCTGCACGTCAACTGGCGCGGCACGAGCCGGCGCGGGCGCTTCAGGCTACAGCGAGACGCGGCGGCCAACCCTGCCGCCGCACCCGCGCCCGCAGAGGCGGCACATTACGAATGGGAGTTAGTCGCGCTCGCGCCGGGCGCGTCCGCGCCGGCCGAGTGGAACACGCCGCCGGCAAGCCAGCGCGACACGCAGACGCCGCTCGCGCTCGTGTGGCAGCCGGCGCGCATGACGACGGACGACGCGCTTGTCCTCAGCCGTCTGCTGGCGCTGCGCACAGACCCTGCGCTCGGCGAGTACGTCGAGCCGTCCCTCGCGGCGCACGCCACGCTCAGCACGCAGGCCGAACGCATGTGGGCACGGCTGCACCTGGAAGAGGGCACGATCACCTGTGCCGGCGCGCGGCTCAACCTGCGCGAGCACGCGCAGTCCGCGCCGACGCTCGCCGCGCTCATGACCGCGCTGCTCAACGAACCGCTCGCCGCGCGCTACCCGCAGCACCCGGACTTCGCCGCCGTCTTGAATGATGACGACTGCGCGCGCCTCATCGAGGCCATGTTCGGCGTCATGCCGGAGGCGGACGCGCAAGGATTGATCGCGCAGTTCGCCCTGCCGCTCGGTCTCGCCGTCACGCGCCCCGACGGCACGCACACGCTCGAAGGCGGCGCGCACACGCGCGCGCAAAGCTGGTGTCAGGCGGCGCTCGCGCTCGTCGAGCCGGCGGGCAAGGGCGGCGTGACGTTCGCCGAGATGCGTGCGGCGCTGGGGCACGCGCCGTTCGGTCTGACGGCCGCGGCGCAGCGGCTCGTCGTCGCCGCGCTCATCGCGCAACGCCGGCTCGAACTGATCACGGCGACGGGCGAACGCCTGGCGCGCGGCGACGTGGCCGGCGGCGTTGATTGGGACGGCGTGACGGGCGTCGCGTGCGCCATCGCGTCGCGCCACGACCTGGCAGAGTTGACGGCGTGGGCGCGGCGGCTGACGGGTGACGACGCGCTCGCGTCGCTCACGGAGGCCGGCGCGCGCGTAAGCGTCGCGGCGGCGCTGGCGGCGTGGCTCGAAGAGTGGCGCGCGCGCGCGCTCATACAGCGCGGCGAGCAGTTGCCGGACGCGGGGCTGACGTTGCGCGCGTGGCAACTGGTGAAGACGATGCGGCGCACCTTCGGCGTCGCGGCCGAGGCGGTCGCCGCCGCGCTCGCCGACACGATCCCGCTCGAAGAAGGTTTGCAGCGCGTCGCGGACGCCTTCGGCCACTCGCCCACGCAGTTCGCCGAACACTCGGCCGCGCGTGACGCGCTCGCCGCTTACCTAGCGCGCGTGGCCGAGCGCGAGCGCGTGCGCGCTTACCTCGCGGGCGCGGAGCCGACCGGCGTGGCCGAGATCGAGTGCGCGCGCCGCGAGTTGTTGCACTCGGCCGAAGACGCGCACGGCCTGTTCGACGACGAAGTTTGCGCGCGCTTCGACCTCCTGTGGCAGGTGTTCCACACGCGCTATGCGGAGCACTACGCGGAACTGCACGAGCGCGCGGTCGGCGCGCAGAGCGACCGGGAGACAATCGTCGAGACTTTGCGCGGCGACGCGTGGCGCGAGTTCGAGGCGCTGGCGCAACTGCCCTTCGTCAGCCGCCAGTTGCGCAGTGAGGCGGACGCGCTCATCGCCGAGGCGCGCGCCGCGCGCTGCGAGTTGGACGTGCGCGCGCTGCTCGCCGCCCAGCCCGCCTGCGCCTGCACGTTCCGCCTGACGCGCGCGCGCCAGTTACTCAACGCCGCCGCAGACCTCGCCGAGATCATCAGCCGCGGCCGGGCCGCCGCGCGCCGCACGCTCGCGCTCTTTCACGCACACCTCGCGCGCGCGCTCAACCTGCTCGCGCGCGAAAAATCTTCCGCTGCCGCCGCGCGCGCCGGCCACCTCGCCGCCGCCTTTGCACGCGGCGAAAACCCCGCGCTGCTCACGCGCGCAGACGTGCGCCTCATCGCGCGCGCCTTCGAGATCAGCCCGCCGCCCGAACCGCTCAACGTCCCCGCGCCCGACCTCAACCACGGCGCGGTCACGCGCGCCGAGTTGCACACACGCCTCGCCGGCTGGCTCGCGGACTTGCCGCACAGTCCCGCGCTCGTCGAAGTTGCTGCTAAGATGGGCGGCGATGCCGCGTGAAGCGAAGAGGGCGCGAGGTAAAAAGACAAGAGAGATAACGCTCGCCGTCGTCGGCGCGGGGCGGCTCGGCCCGGCTCTTGCGCGCGCGCTCGCCGCGCGCGGCTACCGCACGAGCGCCCTCGTCGCACGCAACAAACAGCACGCCCGCCGCGCCGCCCGGCTCTTTCCGCGTCCACGCCCGCGCGCGCTCGCCGCGAGCGAGTTGGCCAAACTCCCGCCCGCAGACCTGCTGCTCATCTCGACGCCCGACGATCAGATCGCCGCGACCGCCGCCCTGCTCGCCCACGCGCCGCTCGGCGCAGGCGTGGCGCTGCACACGAGCGGCGCGCTCTCCTCGGACGCGCTCGCCGCGTTGCGCGCCGCAGGCTGTGCCGTCGGCTCGCTCCACCCGCTCGTCTCCGTCAGCGACGCGCAGACGGGCGCGGAGAGTCTGCGCCGCGCCTTCTTCTGCGTCGAGGGCGACGCGGCGGCCGTGCGCGCCGGGCGCAAGATCGTGCGCGCGCTCGGCGGGCACAGTTTCTCGATCAGACCGGCAGACAAGGCGCTCTATCACGCGGCGGCCGTCCTGGCGGCGGGGCACACGGTCGCGCTCTTTGAGCTCGCGGCGGAACTGCTCGCGCGCTGCGGCGTCTCCGCGCGGGCCGCGCGCCGCGCCCTGCTGCCGCTCACAGAGAGCACGCTAAACAACCTGCTCGCGGCGCGCACGCCCGCGCACGCGCTCACGGGGCCATTCGCGCGCGGCGACGCCGCCACCGTCCGCAAGAATCTCGCCGCCCTCGCCGCCGACCCGGCCGCGCATGACATCTACGCCCTGCTCGGCGCGCACGCGCTCCGCCTCGCCCGCCGGAGGGGCGTGCCCGCCGCCGCGCTCAAAGAGATCGAAGCGGCGTTAAGACAGTAACCACCAAAAACAGTGACGAGTGACAAGTGACGAGTGACGAGTTAATAACTCTGTCTTGCTTGTCACTTGTCACTTGTCACTCGTCACTGCCTTATCTTGTCCTTGCGCCCGCGCGCGGCTTGGCGTTAGAGTGAGGCGCAAAGCGCAAGTCCCCCATAAAACAATCCGCGAAAGGACGACCGAAGGGCCGCGATGCAGCAGATACCGAGCGCCAGCTACACCTCGACGCTGCGCGTGAAACTGGCGAACCGCCCCGGCGCACTCGGCGTGTTGACCACCGCCATCGGGCGCGCGGGCGGCGACATCGGTGCGATAGACATCGTCAGCGCCACGCGCGGCACGATGATCCGCGACATCACCTTCACGGCCGGCTCAATCGAACACGTCGGCCAGATCGTCGAGGCGGTGCGCGACGTGGACGGCGTCGAAGTCGTCCACGTCTCCGACCGCACCTTCCTGATGCACCTCGGCGGCAAGATCGAAGTCACGTCGAAGATGCCTTTGAAGACGCGCGCCGATCTCTCGATGGCCTACACGCCCGGCGTCGCGCGCGTCTGCGAGGCCATTCACCGCGACCCGGAGAAGGCTTTCACCTTAACGATCAAGCGCAACACGGTCGCCGTCGTCACCGACGGCACGGCCGTGCTGGGCTTAGGCGACATCGGCCCCGCCGCCGCGATGCCCGTGATGGAAGGCAAGGCGATGCTCTTCAAAGAGTTTGCCGGCGTGGATGCCTTCCCCGTCTGTCTCTCGACCAAAGACCCGGATGAGATCGTCCGCACGATCAAGAACATCGCGACCGCGTTCGGCGGCATCAACCTCGAAGACATCTCCGCCCCGCGCTGCTTCGAGATCGAAGACCGTCTGAAAGAAGAGTTGGACATCCCCGTCTTCCACGACGACCAGCACGGCACGGCGGTCGTCGTCTTAGCCGCCTTAATCAACGCGCTGAAGATCGTGGGCAAGCGGATGGAGGACGTGAAGGTGGTGGTGAACGGCGTCGGCGCGGCCGGCGTCGCGTGCACGAAGATCGTGATGAGCGCGGGCGTGAAGAATATCGTCGGCTGCGATCAGACGGGCGCGATCTACCGCGGGCGGCGCGAGCACATGAACTGGATCAAGGACTGGTACGCGCAGAACACGAACCCGGCGAACGAGCAGGGCACTGTCCACGACGTGATGCGCGGCGCGGACGTGTTCTTCGGCCTCTCCGTGCCCGGCGTCATCAACGCCGCAGACCTGGAGCGCATGAACCCGCGCCCCGTCGTCTTCGCCATGGCCAACCCGACGCCGGAGATCATGCCCGAAGAGGCCGAACCGCACGTCGCCGTGATGGCCACGGGGCGCAGCGACTATCCGAACCAGATCAACAACGTGCTCTGCTTCCCCGGCATCTTCAAGGGCGCACTCGCCTGCCGCGCCGCGCGCATCAACGAAGAGATGAAGCTCGCCGCCGCCGCCGCCATCGCCTCGCTCATCAGCGCCGACGAACTCCACCCCGAATACATCATCCCCTCCGTCTTCGACAAGCGCGTCGCCGAAGCCGTCTCCCGCGAGGTCGAAGAAGCGGCCTACAAAACCGGCGTCGCCCGCCGCGACCGCGCGACGGCGAGCAGCGAAGGGCAGTAAGAAAAAGAGACGTTGTGTCCAGAGCAATCTGCGGACGACGTAACCAAACGCGCCTGCTGCCGGGAGCGCGGGCGCGCGCGCCCGCCGTGAGCGCGCCAGCGCGAACAAAGCGACGCGCTGTCACTCAAGCTTGCATGTAAGCGAACACTTTGAGCGTGCTGGCGCACGCTTGGCGGGCGGGACGCCCGCGCTCCCAGCAATGTGTTGGGTGATAAACCCAACGGCAAGCCGCTCAGGACTTCTTTTAGCGGCCGACGCTGGCGCGCAGGGATTGCGCGATGATGGGGACGATGCGGCGGGGGACTTCGATGGCCTGCTTGATGTGGCGGGCGAGCGTGAAGTGGCCGGCGACGTAGAGGCCGGGCACGTTGGTCTCGAAAGTTTCGGGATCGTAGACGGGCACTTCGGTCAGCCCCGCCGGGACGACGCCCACGCCGACCTCGCGCAGCAGCGTGAAGTCCGCATCCGCGCCGATGAGGATGAAGACGGCGTCGTTCGGCAGCTCCAACGGCGTGCCATCGTCCTGCCTGAGCCGCACGGCGCGCTCCGTGATTTCTGCGACCTCCTTGAACAGCACGAGGCGCAACCGCCCCGCCGCGAGGTGCGCTTCGAGCGGCGTGCGCACCCAGTGCTTAATCGCGTTCATCTTCGGGTCGCGGTTCTCCCAGTCCGTGCGCCAGATGGCGAGCGTCGTGCGTGCGCCCTCGTCCGCCAGGAACAGCGCCGCCTCGGCCGCAGAGTTGCCGCCGCCCACGACCAGCGCGTCCTTGCGCACATACGGGTACGGCTCGGTAAAGCGGTGCTGCACCTTCGGCAACTCCTCGCCGGGCACGCCCAGCCGCCGCGGCCGCGCCATCGCCCCGAACGCCACCAGCACACGCGCCGCCTGATACTCGCCGCGCGTCGTCCGCACGATAAAACCTTCCCGTGCGGCGCGCTCGATCCGCGTTACCTCTTCTTCAGTATTGACGCGCAGCCCCTCGTCCAGCGCGAACCGCACGTAATGCGACAGCAACTCCTCGCGCGTCGGCTTCTCCCGGCACGGCTTGAGCGAGTCCCTGCGCATCTCCAACTCGTTCGGTGTCGAAAACACCGTCCGCCCTACCGGGTAACGAAAGATCGTGTCCGCGATCAAGCCCTTCTCGATGACCAGATAGTTCAAGCCCTCGCGCGCCGCCGCGTCCGCCGCCGACAGCCCTGCGGGGCCTGCGCCGATAATCAGCAGGTCTAACTGCTCGCCGTTTGCTCGCATATACCTTTGCCCGACATCGTCGCATGTCTCTCCGCGCGATGGCAAATCCTGCGGGCTAAGCCGCGCCCGGAGGTCGAGCTATCTCTTTGATCTGTCTGCACGTTAACTTGCAAAAAACCATTGACATCTTACAGGTCTGAGATTATTGTGCATGCGCTTTGAGTAAAGGTTAACTGCTGACGAGGGTATTCTCGTTAGCCTCACGGTCTCAAGTCTGAATTTCCGCCGCTCTAATGCTGCCGGCGCTGGGTGACCGCCTCAGAGCCAAGGGCGTTGATCGCTCTCTTAGCGGCCACGACCAAATCGTCAAGGGCATTGCGACCCGCTCGCCGTAGAACGGTTGCCCCGGCCATCAATAAATAAGGAGTGTGACATGGCAGTCCAGAAAACCGTCAACAACGGTAATGAGAAGTCCGCAGTCTTCGTAGACGTTTCGGGCGGCGAATATCTGCTCTACCGCATGACGGTGCGCGGCTCTCAGCCCGTCTTCACGCTGGTTGATTCCAAGACCGACAAGCTGCTGCTGTCCAACAAGGACACGCCCAAGTCGAAAAGCCCGAAGCAGGTCTACGAGCGGCGCTGGCCGCAGCCGGCCGACCCGGTCGTGGTCAACACGAGCCACACGATGGGCATGAATTTTCTGGCCGCCGTGCAGTACGACTACGTGGTCGAGCACCACCGCGTCAAGGGGAGCAACGATCAGATCGTCGAAACCCTGATCGACATCACCTACAAGTCTACGGGGCCCGAAGACTGGTTCTTCCAGCGCCTCGGCGTGTTAACGATCTGAACAGGCGACGGAGAGGGGGATGGCGATGAGAACTCTGACTCGGACAGCGCCGCTCGTCTGCGGCATCGTGTTGCTGGCGGCTCTGACCAGCGCACAGCAGCCGGCCACGTCCATCGCAACATTGCGGGAGCAAATCTGTAAGCTGGAAGTGATCGACCGCGATCCCGACACCCCGCCGGAGGTTAAAAGCCTGAACAGCGGCTTCCTCGCCGAGCGCCGCGCACAGTTGCGCGAGTTGTTGGCGCAGCGCATCGCGGCGCTGCATAAGTATCACGCGGCCGTCCAGTCCGCCCTGTCTCCGAGCGAGCTTCAGGCGGTCGAAAGCTCAATTCACAAGCTTGAAGTTGACCTGCAAGCATTGACGGACGGGCGACCGCTCGTCACGCTGGCGGCGACGGAGGCCGCGCCCGCGCCCACGCCCGTCACCCCGGCGCAGCCGGCCCGCATCGAGAAGGCCAACTTCGCGGACGCCGCCCCGCAGCCCGCGCCCGCCGTCGTCGAACGCCCGGCCACGGTGCGCGAAAACTCTCTGCCGGAGGTCAGCCCCAGCGCCGCCGCGCCCGCGCCTGCGCCCGCCGCCACGCCCGACACGCAGAAGAATTTCAACGACTGGATGAACGCCCGAATCAGGAGCATCGTCGAGGCCCGGATGGCCCAGCGGTCGAACACGGCCCAGACGGAGACGACCAGCATGAACGAGAACTCGACGACGCTGGTCGATCAAAGCTCGGCCTCCGATCTGATCGGCGCGGGCCTGAACCTGGCCGGCCTCTCCACCTCGGCGAGCAGCAAGCGGGAGGCCAACTCCGTCTCCGTCACTACGTCGGCCTACGCCCTGTACGCGGCGGCGAACAACGTCGATCCGCTGAACCCCGGCTTCTACAACCGCCACCGCGCCTGGCGCAAGCTCTGGTTCACGCTCGGCTACGACGACGAGAAGAGCAAGGACGGCAGCACGGTGGATCGCACCGCCAAGACGTTCGGCGTGAAGTGGCTGGTCAAGAACTACCGCGACCCCTCGCGCGCCCAGTATTCCGACGACTTCGCCGCGCTCACCGACAGCCTGGCCAACGCCAGCAACGCCTTCGGCGACTACTTCGACCGCCTGCTCGGCGCGATCTTCAAGAATGAGAAGGCCAGGAAGATCATCCTGCAAGATTTCAAAACCTACCTGCTGAGCCAGAAGGACGTAGTCGCCGCCGGCACAGACCCGCAACTGAGCAGCGTCACGGCCGCGGACATTGACGAACTCGTCAGCGCAGTGGATCAGAACAAGGGCGACACGCTGTTCGTCTTCGACAAGTCGGACACGATAGTCTTCCCGCCCGCCGCGACGAGGGCCGCCAGGGTGCTCCAACTGAGGTACGTCGCCAAGTTCCAGAACGACAACTTCACCTCGGTGGACGCCTTCAACAAGAAGTTCGGCACGGAGATCGTGGAGGAGTTCGAGCGTTTCCTCGAAAAGGACATGGACGAGAAGAACGCCTTCGTGCAACTCGCGGTGGCGAACCGCGCGCTGTTGCAGAAGATTCGGCGTGCGCCCCAGTTCTCGCTGGAGTTCCTGACCAAGCAGCGGCCGGCGACGGGGCTGGACGACTACATGGGCAAGCTCATCTTCGACTGGGGCGTGTACAACCGCGTGAACCTCACCCTCAACGGCGACTACATGTACATGAACTCGCAGAAGGTCGGCGGCGACCTGCGCGCCGGGCGCATCGCCGGGCAGTTGCAGTTCCAACTCAACCAGGAGCCGGGCAGTCTGGTGGGGCGCAAGCCGATCTTCTTCTACGTCGGCGGCGACGCGGGCGTGAGAGACGGCACGAAGCCGACTTATCACGTGCAGTCGAAGATCAGCTTCTCCATCGCCGACGGGATCGACTTTCCCATCTCAGTCACCTACGCCAGCCAGCGCAGCCTGATCGAGGAGAAGAAAGTCCGCGGGCAGTTCGGCTTCACCATCGACACCAGCCGGCTGCTCAAAGCGGTAACGTCTGGCCTGCCGCTCTTCCAATGAGAGACGCCACACCCGCAGGCCGCGCGGCGCGCACGGCCTGCGAGTGGCGGCTCTAGCTCCGTCTCGATCAAACCGGGATTCAATTAGCTTGAGTTTCCCAGCCTGCCAGGCGAGTCAGCGGAACGAACGGCGGCTCTGCCTTGCGTCCATCATCTGCCGCCCGGCGCTGGATTAAGACACGGCGCGCTTGACCCGCCGCAAAGGGGCGTGCGCCGAGTGGTGTCGTGACCCGTAGAAGCTTAGGAGCGAAACATGGTTGCTAATAATAACAATCTGCAAGCGGGCGGGCAGGCGGCGGATGATGCGAACGCACAGCGTGCGGCCGCCGGGCAGGCGGGCGCGTCGCCGGCCGAGGCGGGGCCGCTGCCGACGAGACCGACGCCGCCTACTGATCCCATCCCGCCGGGGGATGTGCCGACGGCGAAGCAGATCAGGACGCTCGGCACGTTTCACGTCCTGCTGGCGTTCCTGCTCATGTATCTGCTGTTCAAGGCGTGGCCGCCGCGCAACTGGCCGGTCATCTCGGACAAAGGCGTGACGCCCGTCGTCTATGGCATTGAGCCGATCTACTTTTTCAAGTGGCTGAAGCCGGTCACGGATGTTTTCAGATTACCTTACCCCCTGGCGATCTGGACTACGCTCGACGAGCGGCTGATCTTCCTCGTCATCGTGGCGGGCGCGCTCGGCGCTTACGTGCACGCCACCACCTCGTTCGCCGACTACGTGGGCAACCGTAAGCTCACGACGAACTGGTTCTGGTGGTACTTGCTGCGCCCGTTCGTCGGCATCGCGCTCGCGCTGATCTTCTACTTCGTGGTGCGCGCCGGCTTCCTGACCGGCGGCGGGGACGCCAACGAGATAAACCCGTTCGGCATCGCCACGCTGTCGGCGCTGGCCGGGATGTTCTCGAAGCAGGCGACCGACAAGCTGGACGAGGTCTTCACCACACTCTTCCATCCCGGGCCTGGCAAGGGCGACGAGAAGCGCGGCGACAAGCTCGGCGCACCCGCTATCACCAACATCGATCCGAAGGAGGGCACGACCGAAGGCGGCACGCTGGTGACGATCACCGGCACGGGCTTCGCCAATGGCTTCACGGTCACCTTCGACGGCGTGGCGGCCACGGAAGTCAAAACCCTGAGTGCGACCTCCATCACGGCGAAGACGCCGAAGCGCGCTCAGCCGGGCACGGTCACGGTGGAGGTGGCCGACGCCAGCGGCAACCAGAAGGCGACGCTGACCGGCGGCTACACGTATAAAACGCCGCCCCCGCCGACCGGCGGCCCCGCGCCGGAGACCGTGACGACCACCACGACCACCACGACCAAGACTACGGCCGGCGGCGGCGACGACGCGGAACAGACGACCGATACCGACACGGCGACGGCCGACGAGACGGACGCCGAAGCAGGCGACGGCGAAGGACAGTCCGAGCCGACGGGCGACGAGACCACCACCGACGATGCTGCAACTGGCGGCGGAGGCGACGCGGCAGAAACCGAGACGACTTCAACCGAGACGACTTCCGCGACCGGCGCGGGCGGCGGCAAGCAGGCCGCGCCGAAGATCAGCGGCATCAGCCCGAACACAGGCGCGGCGGAAGGCGGCGTGCCGGTCGTAATCAGCGGCAGCAACTTCGCGGCCCGTGCGACGGTCACGTTCGACGGCCAGGAGCCGGACAAGGTGGATGTTGTGGACGACGCGACCATCACCTTGCAGACGCCCGCGCACGAGGCCGGCACGGCCGCGGTGGTCGTGAAGAACCCGGACGGGCAGAGCGCGACCGCTACTTTCACTTTCGTCTGAAGTCCGGCGTGCGCCGTGGAGTCTTTGCCGCACGGACGGACGTGCGGCAAAGACTTTTTTGTCCTACAGTCTTTCGCCCCGCGCCGGGCGCTTCGTTGCGTCGCCTCGGCCGCGCTCGTTATAATGACGCCGCTTGAAGCAGCACACCGCCCAGCCAACGTCGTCAACCGCCGCCAGCGCCTTACGGGCCAAGCTGCGCGGCATCCTGCTCCCGTTTCCCACGCCCTTCGACGCGGACGAAGAGTTTGCCACCGCCGCCCTCAGCGCCAACCTCGTGCGCTGGCACGAGACGGGCGTGACGGGCTACGTGGCGCTCGGCTCGACCGGCGAGCGCGTACACCTGGACGAACGCGAATACCTGACGGTGATCGAGACGGCCCGCGCGGCCGTCTCCGAGTCGCACCTGCTGATTGCCGGCGCGGGGCAACAGGGCGTGCGCCACTCGGTAGCCGAAGTGCGGCGCGCGGCCCGCGCGGGCGCGGACGCCGTGCTCGTCATCACGCCGCACTTCTATCGCGCGGCGCGCGCGCAAGACTCGCTCGTGGATTTTTACACGGCGGTCGCCGACGCCGCGCCCGTGCCCGTCGTCCTCTACAGCATGCCGGAGTTGACCGGCGTCGCGCTCGCGCCCGAAACCGTCGCGCGGCTCGCCGGGCACGAGAACATCGTCGGCGTTAAAGACAGTTCGGGCGACGTGCTGAACCTGGCCGAGACGTTGCGCCTCGTGCCCGACGATTTCGCCGTGCTGACGGGGAACGGCCCGCTGCTCTACGCGGCGCTGACGGCGGGCGCAACCGGCGCGATCTTGGCCGCCGCCTGCGTCACGCCGGAGTTGGCCGTGGCGATCTTCCGCGCGGTCAACGCCAAAGACCACACGCGCGCGCTCGCGTTGCAACGCGCCTTCACGCCGCTGGCGCGCGCCGTCACCGCGCGCTACGGCATCGGCGGGCTGAAGTACGCGCTCGACCTCGCGGGTTACGCGGGCGGCGTGGTGCGCGCGCCGCTGCGCATGCCTGCCGAAGAAGCGCGGCGCGAGATTGCGCAACTGCTGGCAGATGCCCTACGTTATGCGGACGCGAGCGACGCGCCGGCCCCGCCGGACAGTCTCAGCGCAGGAGCTACTTTGTGAGCACCCCCGAAGCCGCCTGTTACAGCACCCCCGAAGAGGCGGGCCTGCGTCTCGAACCGCTGCCCTTCGACCGCGTCCCGCACCAGTCAAAACTGTTTCTCGACTACCTGCGCGACCCCGTGGCGCTGCGCCGCTTCTACCCGAACGCCGTCCGCTTCCATCACGAGTTGGCCGCGCGCGCGCCCGAAGTCCTCGCCGCGCACCAGGTGGATCGCGCCGCGCTCTGCGCCGCGCTCGAAGCACTGAACGCGGACTGGGGCGCAGGGACAGAGACGCTTGCCAACATCGCGCGGCTGCGCCAGCCCGATTGCGTCGCTGTCGTCTCTGGTCAGCAGGTCGGACTGTTTACGGGGCCGCTCTACACGATCTACAAGGCGCTCTCGGCCGTCAAACTCGCCGGCTGCCTGGCGCAGCGCGGCACGCCCGCCGTGCCTGTCTTCTGGCTGGCCACCGAAGACCACGACTGGCCCGAAGTACAGGCCGCCGAAGTGATCGCCTGCGACGGCCGGCTCGCATCGCTGAGCCTGCCCGCCGATCTGCACGCGGACGCGACGCCCGTCGGCCGCGTCGTGCTCGACGAGCGCGTGGGCGACACCGTTCAGCGCCTGCTCGACGTGCTGCCCGCGAGCGAGTTCTCCGCCGACGTGGCCGCGCTCGTGCGCGACGCCTGCGCGCCCGGTCGCACCTACGGCGCGGCCTTTGCCCGCATGATGACCGCGCTCACAGGCCGCTTCGGTCTCGTCCTGCTCGACCCGCTCGACCCGGCGCTGAAGCGGCTCGCCGCGCCGCTCTACGCGACGGCCGCGCGCCGCGCGCCGGAGATCGCCGCCGCCATCGAAGCCCGCAGCCGCGAACTCGAACAGGCGGGCTATCACGCGCAGGTGCACGCGACCGCCGATGCCTTCCCTCTCTTCCTCCACCTCGACGGCGCGCGCCACGCGCTCACGCGCACCGACGCGGGCCGCTACCGCGCGAAGGGCGCGCGCGCCGCTGACGAGTTCGACCTCGAAGCGTTGGCCGCCTGGGCCGAGCGCGAGCCGGAAGCCTTCAGCCCGAACGTGACGTTGCGCGCGGTCGTGCAGGATTACCTGCTGCCGACCGTCGCCTACTACGGCGGTTCTGCCGAGGTGGCCTACTTCGCGCAGACCGCGGAAGCCTACCGCGTGCTCGCGCGCCCCGCGACGCCCATCCTGCACCGCGCCAGCCTCACCTTCGTCGAGCGCCGCACCGCGCGCACGCTCGCGCGCTACGGTCTGCACCTCACGGACTTCTTCGCCGGTCTCGATCACGTCACCACGCGCGTCGTCGAAGAACACCTGGGCACGGAACAGGCGCACGCCTTCGACCGCACGGAGGCGACCGTCCAGCAGGCATTGGCCGACCTGCGCACCGAACTGCAACGCTTCGAGCCGACGCTCGCCGACGCGCTCGCCAAGGGCGGGCAGAAGATCGAGCACCAACTCGCGGGCTTGCGCACGCGCTTCCACCGCGCCCAACTCGCCCGCGACCGCGCCGCCCACCGCCAGCTAGAACGCGCCGACACCGCGCTCTACCCCGGCAAGACTTTGCAGGAGCGCCACCTGAACATCACCAGCCTGCTCGCCCGCCACGGACGCTACTGCATTGACTGGATTTTCGACGCCATCGATCTCAGTTCGGTCGATCATCAGATTGTTTATTTATGAGCGATTAGCTGTTAGCTGTTAGCCGTTAGCTAAAGACAAAAAGCTAACAGCTAATCGCTAACAGCTAACGGCTAACCATGTCAAAGATTCGCGTCCTCTCAGATCATCTGGTTAATCAGATCGCCGCGGGCGAGGTGGTGGAGCGCCCGGCGTCGGTGGCGAAGGAGTTGGTGGAGAACGCGATTGACGCGGGCGCGCAGCGCGTGGAGGTGGACGTGGAGGGCGGCGGGCGCAGGCTGCTGCGCGTGGCGGACGACGGCAGCGGCATGACGCGCGACGACGCGCTGCTGGCGTTCGAGCGCCACGCGACCTCGAAGATCAGCCGCGCCGAAGACCTCGCCGCCATCCGCACGCTCGGCTTTCGCGGCGAGGCGCTGGCCTCGATTGCGTCGGTCGCGCGCGTCGAGTTGGCCACGCAGGTCGCGGGCGAGCCGGAGGGCACGCGCGTCCTGATGGACGGCGGGCGCATGCGCGACGTGCAGGTGGCCGCGCGCCCGCGCGGGACGACCGTCACGGTGCGCGACCTCTTCTTCAACGTGCCGGCGCGGCGCAAGTTCCTGCGCTCGGAGGCGACCGAGAGTTTTCACCTGACCAACCTCGTCACGCACTACGCGCTCGCGCACCCGGAGATTGCCTTCGTGCTGACGAACAACGGGCGCGAGACCTTGCGCGCCGACCGCGCGGGCGATCTGCGCGAGCGCGCCTACCAAATCTTCGGCGCGGAATTTCTCGACAGTCTGCTTGCGCTGGACGGCGGGTTGGCGCACGTCGCACGCGTGCGCGGCTACGTGTCCGCGCCGCGCGAACGGCGGACGACGCGCGATGCGCAATATCTGTTCGTCAATGGCCGCTTCGTGCGCGACCGCCTGATCGGGCGCGCGCTCACCGATGGCTATCGCACGGTGCTGCCGCACGGCGTCTATCCGGCGGCGCTGCTCTTTCTCGACGTGCCGCTCGAAGAGGTGGACGTGAACGTGCACCCGGCGAAGACGGAGGTGCGTTTCCGCCGCGCCGCAGCCGTCGCCGACATCGTGCGCGAGAGCGTCCGCGCTGCGCTCGCCGCCGCCGGCTATGTCCGCCGCGCCGAGACGGACGCGCCGTCGGGCGCAGTCTTTGAGCGCGAGGCGGCGGGCGATTTCGCGCGCAACGTCGAACCGGGCGCACAGGCGGGGAACGATCAGGCGGGTTTTGCCGTCGCCGGTCAATCGCGCCCGGACGCCGCAGGCGCGCAGCCACGACAGGAAGCAATCGAGTTCGGCTTCGTGCCGCCGCCTGAAGACCTCTCACTTACAAGTCACCAGAGTGCGCCGCACGAACAGCCGGAGCAGAACGGGCGCGGGCCGTCTGCGTTGCGCGAACAGCAGGAACGTGAGAGCGCGGACACGCGTCCCACGCCGTCAGACACGTCTGTGGTCTCCGCGCCGACCGCGATGCGCCGCGCGGACGCAGCCACGCCAGCGCGCGATGATAACAAATCGTCTCTACCGCGCGACGCGCGTGCGGCGTCTCAGCCCGCGACTGCCGCGCCGCCGTTGCCGCCGCTCAATTCGATTGCCGACCGGCTGCGCGCCGTGCCGGTCGAAGCGGTCGCGCACAACATACGCCCGCTCTACCAACTCGAAGAGAGCTACATCGTCGCGGCCGACGCCGAGGGGCTGCTGCTGATAGACCAGCACGCCGCGCACGAGCGCGTGCTGTTCGACAAGTACCGCGCGCTCGAAGCCGCGCGCGCGCCGGAGGCGCAGCAGTTGCTCGTGCCCGAAACGTTCGACCTCAGCCCCGCGCAGGCCGCGGCCTTCGACGCGGTCGTCGCCGATCTCGAAGCTTACGGCTTCAGTCTCATGCGCCTGTCCGGGCGCACGGTGGCGATCAAGGCCGTGCCCGCCGACCTGCCCGCGGGCGAGGCGCGCAACCTGCTCGCCGAAGTGCTCGACGCGGTTGACGCAGAGCGGCGCGGGCGCACGCGCGCGACCATCGGCGAGCGCGTCGCCGCCTCGCTCGCCTGCCACGCCGCCGTCAAAGTCAACATGCCGCTCGCGCCGGAGAAGATGGCGTGGCTGATTGATCGCCTACTGCTGACCTCTTCGCCGACCACCTGCCCCCACGGCCGCCCCGCCATCCTGCGCCTGACGACCCGCGACATCGAGCGCGGCTTTCACCGGCCGTAAATCCGTCTAGCCCCTTATCAGGGCCTAAAGGCGGACGGCGCGGCGTGGAGGAGAGTTCACGCCGCGCCGTCTTTAACTTCTCGCCGCCGGGCCGCCTCAGTTGCGATCCTGCCGGTCGTGCTTCTGGCGGTAGATGTCCCGGCTCGCCTTGTTCTGCTCGCGCTCGATGCGTGCGCGCTCGCGGGCGGTAAACTCGCCGCCGGAGCGGCGGGCAAAAGCCTCGTCCACCCTGATCCGCGCCTGCTCAGCTTGCAGGCGCGCGGCCTCGCGGCGCGTCAACTCGCCGCTGCGCACCCCCTGGTGGATGCGCTGCTCCTGCCGGCGCTCGCGCGCATTGACGCCGTGCGGCCGGCAGTTCGGCTTGGCCTGCGCCGCCGCGAGCGGGGCCAGGAGCGCCAGCGCCAGCGCCGCCGTGGGCAACAGTTTCCTTAAGATCGCGTTCATCTCTCTCCTCCTTTACCTCTGCCTTGGTGTGCGACCGCTCGCGCGGTCACTACATAGGACGATGGGCGCGCGGGGAAGGCCGGAAAAAGTGGTGGCCGAAAAATCTTGCGCCGGGCGGGGCGGGGGAGTATGCTTCTCGCCGCCCACTAGCGCCGCCGAACGGGCCGCCACACGGGCGGCCCGGTCACTGACGCCTCGCCAGCCCACACCCGACGGAGGTAGTAAACTCCCCATGAACATGAACTTGCTTTCCCCGCTCAACTTTTTCTCGGATCACTACCTGGTCACGATCCTGCTTGCCTTCTTCGTCATCGGCTTCGGCGTGAACATCGTGACCTACATGCACCAGAAGCTCGACTTCTACATCTGGTACTTCGTCTCGATCCTGTGCGTGCTGCTCTGGGCGATGCGGACGACGACGGAGACGCAGGATCACATGCTCTACTTCTACGCCTTCCTGCTGGGCATGGTGACCGCCTTCGCCGAAATCCTCGGCAAGTTCAGCGACGAGCCGATCAAGTCGCTGCGCACGCCGCACGCGCTCTTCTACCACCTGCTGAACGGCGCGATCTCGGCCTTCGCCCTCTTCGCGCTCAAGACGTTCGAGCTGATGCCGCTGACGAACAACCAGGAGAAGCTGAAGGCCGTGCTCGTCGCCGGCTTCGGCGCAATGTTCGTGATGCGCTCGAAGCTGTTCAACCTGAAGATCGGCGGGCAGGACGTGGCGCTCGGCCCCGAACAACTGATCAACGTCTTCTTCAGCTTCATGGAGGACGCCATTGATCGCGTGCGCGCGCAGTCGCGCATCGAGTTCGTGCGCAAGCTCAGGCTCAACGAGATCGACTTCGACCGCTTGGACGAGTACAGCGTCTCGATGCTGATGTCGGCGCAGGCGCTCAGCATGGAGGAGATGGCCAAGTGCCGCGAGAGCATCGAGCGGCTGCGCACCGCGAAGTACAAAGACCCGTCGCTGCGCTCCTTCGAGCTGGGCTTCCTGCTCCTGAACCGGATGGGCGAGGATTTCGTCGCCAAGGTGTTCAGCGACCTGCCCGTCAGTTGCTACACGAAGGCGGCACTGCCGGAGCAGCGCGAGGCGGGCCTCTTAGACAAGCTGGCGCAACTGCGCGGGCACGCGCCGCAGGGCGGCGTCTATTACATGGCCTTCGGCACGAGCATGTGCGGACGCGCCTTCCGCGAGCGGCTGAACTGGGCCGACATGGAGGAGACGGAATTCTTCGCCCACTGCGAGCCGCAGCCGTGCAAGCTGAAGGGCTACCGGCTGGTCTTCAACAAACCGTCCGACCCGGACGAGAAAAACCCGGCGCGCGTGTTCGGCATGCCGAACATCGAGCCGGCGAGCGACAGCACGGTCGAGGGCGTGCTCTACAAGTTGTCGGACGCCACGCTGAAATTCATAGACCGCACCGAGATCGGCTACGTGCGCAGGCACGACGTGGAAGTGTTGGTGGGCGACAAGCCGTTCAAGGCCGAAGTCTACGTGGCGGAGGGCGTGCGCCCCGGCCTCACGCCCGACCCGGACAGCATCCAAAAGATGCTCGACGGCGCGCGCGCCTTCCAACTGAGCAAAGAGCACATCAGCTACATCGAAAGCTTCGTCACCGCCGCGCCGTCTAGCGAGACCGCGCCGCCCGCGCCGGACAAGCCCGCCGACCCGCTCGTGGCGGTGGCGAACGAGTTGTCCGCCGCCCTGGTCGCGCCACAGACGGTCGAGGCCGGCGGCAACGGCGCACACGCGCAGACGGTCACGCCCTGACCGCTCACGACCTGATCGCTCACAGCGCGGCGAGCGTGGCGAGCACGCGCGCCGTGTCCGTGAGATCGTCGAGCAGCGCGTCGGGCATGTGCGGCAACAGATCGGCGGCCGCGTGTGTGCGGCCCGTCGCGACGGCGACCGCGCGCGCGCCAAAGTGGCGGGCGCAGGCGATGTCGTTGGGCGTGTCGCCGATGACGACAAACTGCGCGGGCGCGAGTTCGAGCTTGAGGTGCTGACTGATGCGCGCGGCGGCGAGCGCGGGCAACTCGCGGCGGTCGTGCGAGTCGTCGCCGTAAGCGCCGGGCAATTGGAAGAAGTCCGCCAGTCCGACGGCGCGCAGCTTGAGGAAGGCGGCGCGCTCGACGTTCCCCGTCAGCAGCGCGTTCAGGTAACGCGGCTCGGCCGCCACGGCCATGAGCGTCTCACGCGCGCTGGGCAGCGCGAGGTAAGGCGGTGCGGCAGCGGTGGTGATGCGCTCAAGCTCTGCGCAGTAGTGAGTGCAGAGTTCCCCGATGCGCGCGCGAATCTGCTCATGCGTAACGCCCTCATCGCGCAGTGCCTCCGCCGCGATCTGCAAGTCCGTCATCCCTGAGACCGACAACTCCGCCAGCCGCCCTGCCGTGCCGAACACGCGCTCAAGCGCCGGGCGCGTGTAATCGAGAAACACGCCCCGCCGCGCCGAGCGCACGAGCGTCCCGTCCACGTCCCACAACAGCACGCGCAAGTCGGCAGGCGATTGAGTCATTGAGTCACTGAGTCATTGCTCCATTGGTTCATTGATTCAATGACTAAATGAATCAATGGCGCAATCCATTCATTCCACGACGGCGAGCACATCGCCCGCGTTGACGGTCGCGCCCGCAGCGGCATGAAGCTCGACGACCGCGCCGGCCTTCGGCGACTTCAACTCGTTCTGCATCTTCATCGCCTCGACGATGAGCAGCGCGTCGCCGGCCTCGACCTGCGCGCCCACGGCGACGAGCACGCGCACGACCTTGCCCGGCATCGCCGCCACGACCGCCGCCCGCCCCGCCGCCAACGCGCCCGCACCCTGCGCGTGCCGCAGCCGCTTCGGATCGACGAGCGTCACTTGAAAGACCTGCTGTCCCGCCTGCACTTCGCTCACGCCGCCCGCCGCGTCAACGCCGCGCACGCGGCATTCGTAAACGCGCCCGTCCGCCGCCCGCAACAGATAGACGCTCGGCTCGACCTCGCGCGCTTCGAGTTCATAACGCCGCCCGTCAACCTCCGCGACCACACGTGCGCCGTCGCGCGCCAGCGTGAGCGCGTGTTGTGTGCCGTCAAGCTCTGCGGTCAGTTTCATCCTGGGAATGGCTTTGCTGAAAAAGTCTGGTTCGTGCCCATTAGTTGAGCCGGTCTGTCTTGCGCGACCCATCATCTCGTGGCGGTAACTATGCGGTTCGGTAAGCCACTGGTTCGACCAGTGTGACTTGAAAAGCTTTGAGCGATCCGGCAGTAGAATGCTCCGTCAGGTGGCCTGACGAGCGAAACCTGAAAGGAGCAGCTACATGCCGGATCAGTATCAAAGCATGTCCCATTCCCGATGGGATTGCAAGTACCACGTTGTGTTCGTCCCGAAAGGGCGGCGCGCCACGCTCTATGGCAAGATTCGCCCGCACTTGGGGACGATCTTTCATGCGCTGGCACGCCAGAAGGAGTGCCAGATCGAGGAAGGGCACATCATGGCAGACCACGTGCACATGATGATCCGCATCCCGCCGAAATATGCGGTCTCGGCAGTGATCGGCTTCCTCAAAGGGAAGAGCGCCATTGCGATTGCGCGCCAGTTTAGTGGGCGTGTCCGCAACTTCAATGGCGAGAACTTCTGGGCGCGCGGCTACGCGGTCTCGACCGTCGGCTTCAACGAGGAGCAGATTCGCGCTTACATTCGCAACCAAGAAGGCTCAGACGGCGGCGGACTTTTCTGAACACCTGAAGCCCACGCGGGCGAGGCGTGCGGGGTTGCGTCTGACCCCGCCGCCAAGCGGTCTTGATAAGCTCTCAAGCAGAGGTGTCAAAGATCATGGCTATTAACCTTGACCGTCTTTGAGACGGCCACGCTCATCAAGCCACCGCCTCTGGCGGTGGTGTCTGACTGACTTTTTCATCAAAGCTATTTGAAATCTCAAATCTCAGAGCGCAAGGCATGGCGATGAGCCGGCGAGTCCGCACAGTGCCTAAACAAGATCGCGTGCCCTGTGCTGCGCGCCGCGGCCGGCGATGCGCCACTGGCTGACGGGCTGCGGCGTGTGCGCGCCGTCCGCTGCCGCTGCTTGCGCGCCCTGCGTGTGCGCGAGTGCGGCGGCGATGATCGCCAGGTCGCGCGCGGTCGGGTCGTCCGTCTGCTGCACGGGCGCGGCCGCGCGGCGCTCGTTGAAGCGAGCGATGAAGCCGGTGTCGAGGCGGCCCGCGACGAACTCCGCGTCGCGCACGACGGCGCGGAAGAAGGGCAGCGTCGTCTTGATGCCGCCGACCGCGTACTCGTCGAGCGCGCGGCGCAGCCGATCAATCGCCTCCTGCCGCGTGCGCCCCCAGACGGCGAGCTTGGAGATCAGCGGATCGTAGTAGATCGACACCTCCGCGCCCGCATAGACGCCGCCGTCGTCGCGCACGCCCGGCCCCTGTGGCAGGCGCAAACTCGCGATGCGGCCGGGCGACGGCAGAAAATTATTGTCCGGGTCTTCGGCATAGACGCGGCACTCGACGGCGTGCCCGCGCCACGCGACATCCGCTTGCGTGAACGAGAGCGGCGTGCCCGCCGCTACTGTGATCTGCTCGCGCACGAGGTCTATCCCTGTGACCATCTCCGTCACCGGATGCTCGACCTGAAGGCGCGTGTTCATCTCCAGGAAATAGAAGTCGCGCGTCACGTCCGAGACGAGGAACTCGACCGTGCCCGCGCCCACGTAACGGGCGGCGCGCGCGATCTCGACGGCCGCCGCGCCCATCCGCGCGCGCAAGTCCGCGTCGCCAATCGGCGATGGACACTCCTCGATCACCTTCTGATGCCGGCGCTGGATCGAACACTCGCGCTCGCCCAGGTGGACGCAATGACCGTGCGTGTCGGCGAACACTTGAATCTCGATGTGGCGCGGGCGCTCGACCGCCTTTTCGAGATAGACGGCCGCGTCGCCGAAGGCCGCGGCCGCCTCAGACTGCGCGGTCTCGAAGGCGGCGGCCAACTCGGTCGCGCGCGCGACGAGACGCATGCCCTTGCCGCCGCCGCCCGCTGCCGCCTTGAGCATCACGGGGTAGCCCAAGCGCGCCGCCGTCTCGCGCGCCTCGGCGACTGACTGCAACGCCTCCGTCGTGCCCGGCACGACGGGCGCACCCGCCGCCATCGCCGCGCGCCGCGCGTTCGTCTTCGACCCCATCAACTCCATCGCGGCGGGCGGCGGCCCGATAAACGTCAGCCCCGCGTCCGCGACGGCGCGCGCAAACTCCGCGTTCTCTGCGAGAAAGCCGTAGCCGGGGTGGATCGCCTCCGCGCCGCTCTGCCGGGCCGCCGCGACGATGCGTTCGATGCGCAGGTAGCTCTCGACCGACGGCGCGGGGCCGAGCAGGTGCGCCTCGTCCGCGAGTCGCACGTGCAGCGCGTCCGCGTCCGCCTCGGAATAGACCGCGACCGGCGCGACGCCCAACTCCCGGCACGCGCGGATGATCCGCACCGCGATCTCGCCGCGGTTGGCGATCAGAATTTTGCGAAACATAAAGGCAGAGGTCAGAGGTTAGAGGTCGGCGGGCGGAAAAGTCAAACAGTAGGCGTGCACAGCAATTAACCACGAACGCACGCGCAGCAAGATATGTTCTTCAGCGGGCTTCATCTTTTTTCAGGGCGAGCCACGTCCAAATCGCCGACAACAGATCAACCAGACCGAACAGCAGCAACGCCTTCGGGGCTGAGACCAGCAGCACGAAGGCGGCGAAGTAGAGAATGACCGCGCCGCGCCCCCAAATCGTCCAGCGGATAAAATTTGTTAACTCATGCCGCGCCGCCTGGACGTAATAGAAGCTCAGACAGAGCACAAACATTCCGTTAACTCTGATCCAGATTTCGTTCGTCGGCGGCAACCCGAAAAGCCGCAAGAGCAGGTTCGGGGCGAGCAGCAGAAGCAGACCTAACCCGCAGACGTAAACCCCGAAGACAAACAAACTTTTAGCGGCCTGGCTCATACCTTCAAAACTCAGTCATTACGACACAACAAACTCGCCGCCATCGAACGGTCGGATTAACCGGGCGTTAGACGAGCAACGACTAAAACCCCCGCCCGTCAGACGACGATGGAGTTGGTAGGGCGGCGGGGGTCGAAGCGGATGACGACGCGCGCGCCGGGGACGTAGTCGGCGGTGCGGGCGAGTTGTTCCGGGGCGAGCGTCTGGGAGGATTCGTATTCGACGCCGTTGATCTCGTAGGAGTAGAAGACGTGCGTGGGCGCACCCTGCTCGTCCGTGCCGATGTCGAGGATTGTGCCTTCGCCGATGCGGCCTGTGCGCAGCAGCAGCGCGCGGCGCGCGGCTTCGGTGTTGTCCTGCTTGCGCCGAAAGAGTCCGAGCAGCCCCATGACGGTTGGCGCGCGTTAAGGTGTCTTGCCGCTGCCGCCCGGACTCGTGTGGGCCGTGTTCGGCGGCGTGGTGGGCACGACGACGCCGTCGCGCAGCGTGATGTCGTCGGGCGTGCCGAGCTTCTTGTCGGGGCCGGGCAGGACGAGCTTGTAGCCGGTGAACGTCAACCCGTCAGGCTCGGCCGCGTCGTCCACGCCCGCGCGGAGCGAGGCGTTGCGCACGCGCACGAGGGCCGTCGCGCGCCGCGTGCGCGCCTTGCCGGCCGGCAGCGACGCGATGTCGGACACAGGCTCATACGTGGCTCTAATTAGCCCCGCCACGCGCGCCACCGAGCCGTCGGCGTCGCGCAGCTTCGCCAGATCGTCGGCGTTCGCGGGCAGCGTGCCGTACTTGTTCTGATATTGGAGCAGCACGGCGCGCACTTCGTAGACGACTGCGTTCTGCGCTGCCTGCGCGGCGAGCGAACGTTGGCGCAGACGCTCCGGCACGGTCACGCCTATCAGCAAGGCGACGGTGACGGCGACGGCCGCTGACACCACAAACCCCGCGCGCGCCAGCCGCAGACCCGCGAAGCGCGCCGGCTCGCGCCTGAGCGTCAGCAGCACGCGCCAACTCGGCCACAGCGCCAGGAGCGCGAGCGGCAGCGCCGACAATTTCAGCCGCCATGCGGTCGTCTCGGCCGCGGCGACGACGTTCCAGAACGCGAGCGAGAACGGCTGGCGCTCGACAAGCGCCAAGACTGTGCCGACGAGACAGACGACGAAAAGTAGCGCCCCGACAGCGCCGACCGTGAGCGCGCGCCCGTAAACGGGCAACTCGTATTCAGGCCGCGCCAGCGGCGGCCCGACCGCGTGCGCGCCGCACGCGCCGCAGGTCACGAGCGATTGGTCGCCGGACAATTTTGCGCCGCAACAGGGGCAGATAATCAAAGGGAGATACCTCGCTGCTTGAATAACGACGCCCGACGGACGCGCGTTTCATTAACTTGCTGGATAAAACCTCGCTTCAGTGCGACGGCGTCGCGCCGCTCACCACCTTCGGCGTGCCGCGCCGCTCGCCGCCCGCCTCGCCCGCGCCCTCGATCTTCGCCGCGCCCTTGCCGGGGCCGTCGGCGCGCTCGACTTTAGATGCCTGCGCCGCCGTAATCGTCGCCGCGTCCGCGCGCCAGACCTCGCGCCACGTGTGGTACATGCGGTGCGCGAACGTCCAGTAGGAGCCGACGGCGAGAATCCAGAGCACGGCGGGCATGCGGTTGGCGAGAAAATTCTGCGAGCCGGGATGCGTCGAAAGCCCGCCGATGATCAGGAGCACCACCCGCTCGGGCCGGCGCAGGAAGCCCACGTCGCACTTCGGGATCAGACTCTCGGCCCGCGCGCTCGCGTAAGAGACCATGACCGATCCCATCATCGCCGCGCCCGCGAGGAAGACGTTCAGGGTCGAATGGTATTGCGTGTCGCGCGCGTAGAAGACCATCAGGCCGACGAAGACGACCATGTCGGAGAGGCGGTCGAGCGACGAGTCGAGGAAGCCGCCGAAGCGCGTGACGCGCCCCGACAGACGCGCCACCTGCCCGTCGAGCATGTCGAACAGGTTGGCGACGATGAGCACGACGCCGGCCCAGAAGAAGTGGCCCGTGCCGAACAGCACGCCCGACAAAACGTTGACGGCGACGCCGATGACGGTGAGCGCGTTCGGGTTGATCCCGCCGTGCGCCAGCCAGCGCACCATCGCGTTAATGATCCGCTGCGCGCCGCGCCCGATGCTCGCCCCAAACAACTTCGCTTTGCCTCTCTTTGGATACCCGACTGCTGCGGGCGCACCCGCACCCTACGCGCCCGCCACATTGACAGAGCATCATAGGGACACGCGCAACGAGTGTCAAGAAACTAAAGGCTGACCGCTCAGCGCTTTTGCCGGGCCGTGCGCGGCGCGATTAAAGCTATTGACAGTGCTCCTGCATCGGGCGTATCGTGCCGGCGCGTATCGAAGTCTCTTACCTGTTGGCGAGGGCGTAAAGCCGCTCAGCCTCACACCTCTGTTTAGCGAGGAGAATCCGTATGGCAAAGAGTAAGCAGACGCAGCCGCCCCTCTCAAGCGGCATCAAAGCAGCCGCGCCGAGGCCGACCCCGGCCCGCCCGGTCGAGTTGTTCGGGCACGTCACGCTCGTCGAGGGCTACGCGCTCACGAGTTTCACCGGCTGCCACGCGCTCGTGGCGCTGCGCGACACGCCGGGCCGGACGGTCGCCGTGCTCACTTCCGAGGTGCGGCTGCAAAGCCTGTTGGAGACCGCGCTGGCGACAGGCAACCTGATCGCCTTCTGGGGCGTGCGGCTCACCAGCCCGCCAACGCCGCGCGGCGGGACGTGGGCGGTGGACGTGTACAGCATAGACGGCGTGATCCTCTACAACATGACGTAAGGCGTTCTGCGCCGGCTGACGATCATCAGCAGTATTGACGCGGGCACAATCCCCGATCAGGTCAGGGACACTAGCGCGCCCCAGGCCGCGCGCGCGGGCCGGGACGATGAGGAGAAGTATGCGGCTATCACGCACCCGGCGCGGCGCGCTCCTGCTCATCCAGGGCCTGCTGCTCTCGCTCCTGTTGGCGCAGTCTGCCGCGTTCGCGCCCGGCACGACGACGGCGGCTGCCCCGCCGCGTTACAACGGCACGGGGCGGGAGGTCATGTTGCAGGGCTTCCACTGGACGGCCTACGACCCGGCGCAGAACGGCAACAAACGCTGGTATCGGATCATCGCCGAGAACGCGCAGGTCATCAAAACCGCTGGCTTCGACCTAGTCTGGTTTCCGCCGCCCTCGCGCAGCGCCGCCGCCGACAACAGCTACCTGCCGACCGAGTGGTTCACGCTCGACAACGGCTACGGCAGCAAGGACGAACTCAAGCAGGCGGTGGCGGCCCTGCGGCCGGCGCTCGCCCTGTGCGACATCGTCATCAACCACCGCTGCGGCAGCGCGACGGGCGGGGCCGACTTCACCTCGCCCGCCTTCGGCAGCGCCGCGCAGAATCGCGCGGGCGTCGTCGCGGGCGACGAGTGCAACTGCGGGACGGGGCACGCCGAGGAGCGCCACCGCAACGGCGACGCCTGCGAGGGCAACGACGCCGGGCGCGACCTCGACCACACGAACGCGCTCGTGCGCGCCCGGGTCAAAGAGTTCCTGCGCATGTTGCAGAACGAGATCGGGTTCGCCGGCTGGCGCTATGATCAGGTGCGCGGCTACAACGGCGCGCACGTCGGCACGTATAACGACGCGACCAGGCCCGTGCTCTCCGTCGGCGAATACTGGGACGACCGCGCGCAGAAGGTCGTTGACTGGGTGGACGAGACGGGCGGCAAGTCCATGGCCTTCGACTTCCCGACGCGAGCCGCGCTCGTGGACGCCACGCTCAGCGGCAACTACGGCCGGCTGAAGACGCTCGCGGGCAAGCCGCCCGGCCTCATCGGGCTGTGGCCCGAGATGAGCGTCACGTTCATCGAGAACCACGACACGGAGCCGGTGCGCGACGGCGGCAGTAAACGCTTCCCGGACGACAAGATCATGCAGGGCTACGTCTACATCCTCACGCACCCCGGCATCCCGTGCGTCTTCTGGCGACACTTCTTCGATCAAGGCGAGGGGCAGAAAGGACAGATCAGGAGACTCATAGCCATCCGCAAGCAGGCGGGCATCACGAGCCGGAGCAACCTCTTCATCGAGCCGGACACGCAGGGCAAGTACGCGGCGATAATCAATGACAAGGTGGCGATGAAGATCGGCCCCGCCGCCTGGTCGCCGCCGGGCGCGGGCTGGCAGCTTGCGCTCGACGGCCCCGACTACGCCGTCTGGACAAAGCAGTGACAGTGAGCACACAACACCACCAGCAGAGACCCGCCGAACCGAAGCAGCTATGTTTACCCGAACATTTTTTCTGACCGCCATTCTCGCCGCCACCTTGGCCGCCCACGCGCCCGCGGCCAGCGCCCAGTCGCCGGCCAAGCCGCCCTTAACGCTCGAATGGGTCTTAGGCGACGAAGGCCGCCGCGTCGCCAGCCTGCCGGCGCACGTCTGGCTGGCGGACGGGAAGCTCCTGCTCTACGACGCGAGCCGCCCGGCGGCGCAGAGGGCTTTCGAGCTACTCGATCCAGCGACGGGCGCGCGCCGCCCCGCGCTCGACATGGCGGCCGCCGTGGCGAGCCTCAACGCGCTGCTGCCCGCGGCCGAGCCGCGGCAGACGCTCAACTGGCCCGACGCCTTCGACGCCTCTGGGCGGCGCGCTCTCTATCTTTTGAACGGCGACCTCTTCGTGCTCGACGTGGCGGCGGCCCGCTTCACGCGGCTCACCAAGACTGACGCCGAGGAGCGCTCGGCCGAGTTCTCGCCCGACGGGCGGCGGCTCGCCTTCGTCCGCGCGCACGATCTCTACGTGATCGATCTCGATACGCAGGCGGAGACGCGCATCACGACCGACGGATCGGAGACGACCTTGAACGGCACGCTGTCGTGGGTCTATTGGGAAGAGATTTTCGGGCGGCGCGACATCGGCTACTGGTGGTCGCCGGACTCGCGCGCCCTGGCGTACTTGCAGACGGACGAATCGGCCGTGCCGGTCAGCACGTTCGTTGACTTCCAACCCGAGACGCCGCGCGTCATCCGGCAGCACTACCCGAAGGCCGGCACGCCCAACCCGCGCGTCCGCGTCGGCATCGCCGAGATCGGGCGGGGCGAGACGACGTGGGTGCGGATCGCCGACAAGCCGTTCGAGTACGTCCTGCGCGTGAAGTGGCTGCCGGACTCGCGCCGCCTGAGCGTCCAGACCATGACGCGCGACCAGCGCGAGTCGGGTCTCTACTTCGCCCCGCGCGATACGGGCGCGGCGCAGAGAATTCTGACCGAGACCGATCCGGCCTGGATCAACATCCACGACGACCTGCACTTTCTCGCCGACGGGCAGCACTTCCTGTGGGCCTCGGAGCGCGACGGCTACTACCATCTCTATCGCTACACGATGGACGGGCGGCTGGTGAATCAGGTGACGCGCGGGCCTTGGGCGCTGGCGTCGTCGGGCGCGGGCGTCTTCTGGATCAGGCAGGCCGTGACCGGGATTGACGAGGCGGGCGGCTGGGTCTATTTCACAGCGTTGGAGCATTCGCCCCTTGAGCGCCACCTCTACCGGATCAAGCTGGACGGATCGGGCATGACGCGCCTCTCAACCGAGCCGGGCGTGCACCGCATCTCAATGGCTCCAGGCGCGCAGTTCTACCTCGACAACTTCTCGGACGTGCGGACGCTGCCGGCGCTCACGCTGCGCCGCGCGGACGGCGCGCAGCAACTCGCGCTCGCCGCGCCGCGCATGGAAGTCCTGGCGCGCTTCGACGTGCAGTACCCGGAGCTGATCTCGATCCCCGCGGCGGACGGCTTTCAGATGCCGGCGCGCGTGTTGAAGCCGCGCGACTTCCAGCCGACGCGCAAGTACCCGGTCGTCATCTACGTGTACGGCGGGCCGTCCGCGCCGACGGTCGCCAACGCCTGGCAGCGCGACCTGCTGATCGATCAGTCGCTCGCGGCCGCGGGCTACGTCGTCGTGCGCGTGGACAACCGGGCGGCGACGGCCATCAGCAAGCGGCTGGAGAACACCGTGGCGATGCAGGCTTACGGGCCAGAGGTCGCCGACCTGCTCGACGCGACGCGCTGGCTGAAGGCGCAACCCTGGGTGGACGCTGGTCGGGTCGGCGTCTGGGGTTGGAGCGGCGGCGGCACGATGACGCTCAGCCTGATGACCCGCTCCAAAGAGTTCAAGGCCGGCATCTCGGTCGCGCCCGGCACAGACTGGCGCTTCTACGACACGAAGTGGGCGGAGGCGCTCGTCGGTGGCCTGCCGGCCGATAACCCCGCGGGTTACGACCGCGCCTCGCTCATCCCCCGCGCGCCAGACCTGCACGGCCGGCTGCTGATCGTTTACGGCACATACGACGACAACGTGCACCCGCAGAACGAGCAGGCGTTCATAGACGCGCTCATCAAGTCCGGCAAGCTGTTTGAGCAGATGGTCTACCCGATGCGCAAGCACGACATCGGCGACCGCGCCGCCTCGCTCCACCTCTACCGCACGATGCTCGACTTCTGGCAGCGCAACCTCTGACGCCCGCACTTAAAGGGACGGGAACACGGCCGCCAGCAAGTGCGGGTGTCAGTAAAGGTCTGGCCGGTTGACGACGCGCGCTGGGTGGGCGGCGGCTGACGGCGCGTGAGCCTTTCAGCCTTCGGCCGCCCGCTCGTCGTGCAGGGTGGTGAGGCGGCGAATCTCGAACTTGCGCGCGCCGCCGGGCGTGACGACTTTGACCTCGTCGCCCTCTTCGCGCCCCATCAGACTGCGGCCGATGGGCGAGGTAGTGGAGATGAGACCTTTGGCCGGGTCGCTCTCTTCGGGCGTGACGAGGCGGTAGGTCACTTCCTCGTCGCGCTCGTCGTCATAGAGTACAAGCGTCGAGCCGTAGGCCGCCTTGCCGTGCGGGACTTTGGACGGATCGATGGCGGCGATCTCGCTGATGCGCTGGCGCAGGTCGCGCACGCGCGCCTGAACGAACTGCTGGCGCGCGAGCGCCGCGTGGTACTCGGCGTTCTCGCGCAGGTCGCCGAACTCCTTGGCGCGCTTGATCTCGCGCGGCAGGTGCACGCGCAGCTCCGTCTCCAACTCTTCCAACTCCGCCTTCAGCCGATCCTTCACGTCTTGGGACACTGTCGTTCTCGCTCCCACCTTTAAGGTAGAAAAGTTATAAGCCCAAGCGGGGCGCTGAAGCAACTCTCCTGCTGTCGGGAGCGCTTACAAGGGCGCTCCCGACTTCGCGCCTCGACACACCATTGACGTGGTGAGCCGAACAAGCGCAAGATGGCCGCACCGGTGTCCTAACACTCACGAACGGCGCGAGTGTGTGCCGCGTGGCCCTGCCACGCCCTTAACCTCCAACCCAGAGGAGCAACCAGCCCATGAACAAACTCACCATCCTTCTTTGCGTGCTACTGCTCGCCTCTGTCGTTGGCGTCGGCGTGTACAACAAGCGCACGCGGAGCGCGGCAAAGGCCCGGCCCGTCGTCAAAGTCGGGCGCACCGTCAAAGGCGTAATGCCGCCGCTGGAATCAACCGCACCGGGCGTCAGGCTCGCCGGCTCGCTCCGCCAGAGCGGCGAGTACGAGTACGCCGACATTGTTATTCACAATGACGGCGATCAGCCGATTGACGCCTTCGAGCTTTCCGCGCTCGTGTCGGCGTCAGGCACGACGACCACCAATCTCTCGGTCGCACAGGACGCGCGCTGGCCGCAGTTCCCAGGCGATCAGTTCAAGCTGACGCCGGCCACGCCGCTCATCCCGCCGCATGGCGACAAGCAGGTGAGTCTAGGTCTCGGCAGCGTGGCAGACGACAGCAGGCTCAGTTTAACGGCGGTCGCCCTGCACGACGGCCGGGTCATGGGGCGCAACGCTGCCGGCTTCCAACGGGATCGCGCGGTGGACGCGGACAAGGCGGGCCACCACGATGAGTTGCGCGCCTTGGACGTGAAACTGGAAGAGAAAATTGGCACGCTGGGCAAATCTTGACAAGCACGTTATGCAGGCGTAGATTGCGTCCACAACGGGTGTCTGCTTAGCCTCATCAGTGCGGCGTTAACCGAAGCCTATTAGACCTCAGCCTTTCGGAGAAAGGAACTCACAATGAGCAAAAAAACAGCAGCCATTATCTTGGGCGCGATTATAGTCGTTGCGCTGGTGATCGGTTTCCGCAAATTTTCAGCGCGGCTTGAACCGAGCGCGCAAGCGACGCAAACCAAGGCAACTGCCCGCAAAGGGCCGCGCGCCGTCAACCCTGCCCGCTCAACCGTGCCGGGCTTCCGCTTGGAAAACCCGCGGTTCGAAGACGGGCAGGACGAGGTAACGCACTTCACCGTGTACAACGACACCGAAAAGGATGTGCGCGCCTTCATGTTCGGGGTGGACTATCATAGCAACGGCTACGGGAAAACCAGGTACAACTCGGACGGCAGTGCGGTGCTGCCGTCCCACTCCGAATTGTCGACATACATAGAGACCGACAATGTGCCCGACGACGGCGTGATCGAGCTAAAGGCGGTCGAGTTCATGGACGGCACTACACTAGGGACGGCGAAGGCCGTTGATATGATGAACCATCGCCGCCATCCGGAACGTGGGGCAGAAAGGAATTGAGCAGGTGCGAAACAGATTCCTTTTAGCGGGCACGTGTTCAGTCGTAGTCTGCGGCGCGCTAGCGCTTGCGGCCTTCGGCCTGCGTACCGCGCTCGCCTCCTGTGCGAACGGATACAACTCACCGCCGGCTGACTCGTCCACCAGTTGCTCCGGCACGAACAACCGCTTTACAAAGACATCGAAGTGGACGCTTAATTTCGCCGTGGCCGTATGGTGCGACGCCACCAATTCTAAGAGCACCACCTGCACGCAGGAGATTACCGCTTTCGGGCAAGGGTGTGCCGCAGACCACAGATGTTGGCCGCAGTTCTACGTCCCGACCTTCACGGATAGTGATTCCGTCACCGCGAATTTCACACAGATAACCAGAAACGCGACCGGCGACCCGACGCAGCAGGGTTGCACTTACGACGCGGAGTTCGCCAATACCATCCGCTTCGACTGTCACCAAGACTTGGCCGACAGCGGCGGATGCTCGCAGGAAGAAGAGGCAAGTTGCAGCGGCTGGTGGTTTCACTGTCACTGCTATTACGAGTACCCTTCCCCAATCATTGTGGACACGGCTGGCAACAACTTTCGTCTGACTGACCCGGCCAACGGCGTAAACTTTGATCTTAACGGCGACGGCGCGGCCGAACACACAAGCTGGACGGCGGCTGGCACAGACGACGCTTGGCTCACACTTGATCGCAACGGCAACGGTCTAATTGACGGCGGGCGTGAACTGTTCGGCGATTACACCGATCAGCCACCGACCAGCGCGGGCGAACAGCGCAACGGTTTCCGCGCGCTCGCCGTGTTCGACACGGCCGCGCAGGGCGGCAACGGCGACGGCCGCATAGATGCGGGCGACGGCGTATTCGCCTCGCTCCGCCTCTGGCGCGACGACAACCATAACGGCGTGTCCGAGCCGAACGAGTTGCACACCCTGCCGGCGCTTGGCCTCAGCGCGATTGATCTGAGCTATAAGGAGTCGCGGCGCAAGGACGAGTACGGCAACCAGTTCCGCTACCGCGCGAAAGTCGCCGGGCCGCAGGGGCAGCCCTTCGCCTACGACGTATTCCTAGCGCCGCTTCAGTGACGCGACAGACAATAAAGAAAGGCGGGCGAACCTTACGATCCGCCCGCCTTTGCCACGCCTGGGGATGAGCAAATCACACGCTCAGCAAATCTCCTGCCCGTGATACTTGGCCTCGTCGGGTGCGCCGAACGAGATGCCCACGTCGCGGGCGGTGCGGACGAGCTGGCTGTCCGTGGGCACGGTCTTGAGGTTGGCGCACGCCTTCGAGAGCGGGACGGTGATGATGTCGGCCGCGTGCAGCGCGACCATCTTGCCGTGCTCGCCGCGCATCAGCGCGCGCACGGCGCACGAGCCGTAGTTGGTGGCGAGCATGCGGTCGAACGCGTTCGGCGTGCCGCCGCGCTGGAGGTGGCCGAGCACGACGCAGCGCGCCTCCTTGCCCGTCAGCTTCTCGATCTCCTGCGCGACGTAGTTGCCGATGCCGCCAAGGCGCGGCGCATGCTCGCGGTCGCCGGGGTCTTGATAGACCTCGACGCCGCCCGCCTGCTTCGCGCCCTCGGCCGCGACGATGATGCTGAACTGCGAGTCGCACACGTCGCGCTCGTGAATCTTGCGCGCGATTGATTCGAGCGTGAACGGAATCTCCGGGATCAGGATCACGTCCGCGCCGCCCGCAAGACCTGAGTGTAAAGCGATCCAGCCCGTGTGCCGGCCCATCACTTCGAGCACCATCACGCGGTCGTGCGAGGCGGCGGTGGTGTGCAGGCGGTCAAGCGCCTCGGTGGCGATGTCGAGCGCGGTGATGAAGCCGAAGGTCAACTCCGTGCAGCCCAGATCGTTGTCAATCGTCTTGGGCACGCCGACGACGGGCACGCCGCGCCGGTCGAACTCCACGGCGCTGCCGAGCGAGCCTTCGCCGCCGACCACGACGAGCGCGTCAATGCCGAGCCGCCGCAGGTTGGCAATCGCCTCCTGGTAAGTCGCCTCCGGCGTGCTCGACCCCTCGTCGCTGCGGACGACGAACTTGCCCCGGTTGCGCGTGCCGAGGATCGTCCCGCCGCGGGGCAACAGTCCGCGCACGTCCGCGGGCGCAAGCTGCCGCGTGTGCGTCTCGCCGAGCAAGCCCTCGAACCCGTCCTCGACGCCCACGACGCGCAGGCCGTACTCGGCGGTCGCTGTCTTCACGACCGCGCGGATGACCGCGTTCAAGCCCGGCGCGTCGCCGCCGCCCGTAATCAACCCGATGGTTCGTATCATAAGAACAGTGACGAGTGACGAGTGACGAGTGACGAGCTAGGACAAGTTTTAACTCGTCACTCGTCACTCGCCACTCGTCACTGCTTTTAGTTTCTCACGCGCGGCGGCTCGTACTGCTCGCCGTAGTCGGGGTAGGCGCGCGTGACGACCGCGCCGGGGCGCGTGTTTTCGAGCAGGAGTCCGAGCGCGTCGCGCAGGACTTGTTTCTGTAGCGCGCGCATGCCGGGGCGGCCCGTGCTGTTGCCGATCTTGAACCCTTGCGGGTAGAGCGCACGCGGCGGGCGCATCTGCGCGGAGACTTCGGGGCTAACGGTGACGAGCACCGTCGGGATGCCGCGCATCTCGATTTCCCGTTGTACCGCGACGACCGTGCGGTGGCAGACGCTCGGTCAACCGCCCGTCAGGACGACGGCGTCTGCGCGCCCGCCGCGGTCGATCTCGTTGGCGATCTGCGGGGCCGTGCCTTCGTACATCGCCTTGAGCTGCATCGTGTAGCCCATGTACCCGACGTGCTTGCGCGCGACGCCGCCGACGAAGCCCTCGGCGACCAACTCGCGCAGCGCGTCTATGGGGAAGACGACGTTGATGTCTTGGTCTGCGTCCGCGTGATCGTAGTGGTGGTGCGTGACCATCAAATCGTTCGCGTCCACGTCCGGCGGGATCACGCGGTAGGTCAGATCACCCAGTTCGTCCGCGATGTTGAACGCCTCCTGCTCGCGCAGGTGTACGCCCGCCGCCGTCACGATGGCGACGTGACTCCGCGCCAACTCGCCGTCGAACGGCGTGAACGGGACGCATTTTCTCGCCAGTGTCATAACGTTAAAAAGAGTCCAAAGTCCAAAGTCTAAAGTCTAAAGTCCAACATCAAAAGCCGGGCCTGGACATTAGACTTTGGACTTTGAACTTTGGACTTTAGACATCGAGCCTTTCACAGTTTCCGCAGGACTTCAAAGAGGTCTTCGTTGTCCGGTTGATCCGCGATGTTGTGTATGTCCTTGTAGGCGAGTTTCCCGTCCTTGTCCACGATGAAGAGCGCACGCTCCGAGATGCCGTCGGCCTCGCGCCACGCGCCGTAAGCCTTGGCCACCTCGCCCTTCGGGTGGAAGTCGCTCAGCAGATCGTAGGAGAGACCGCCGAGGGACTTGGCCCAGGCGGCGTTGCACGGCACGCTGTCAACTGATATGCCCAGAACCTGGGCATCGTAGCCTTTGAAGCGATTCAGGTCTGCTTCGTAGGCCGGCATCTGCGCGGTTCAGACCGGCGTCCACGCCAGCGGGTAAAACGCCAGCACCACATTCTGCTTGCCCCGAAAGTCCGAGAGGCGCACCCGCTTGTCTTTCGCCAGGTGGCTCTTCAACTCGAAGTCCGGGGCCACGTCGCCGACTTCAGGCATCTTTGCGACCCTCCTTCGTCCTCAGCGTTAAGTTGTTGGGGTTGTGCGAACCGCGCCTAGACTACAGACAAACGCCGCCCGTTTCAAGCCGCAGCGCCTCACGTTTCTGTGGCCCAAGTGTCGCGGCAGCTTGCCGGATGAGCCGCGAGTTGGCGCGCGCCGCCCGCTTGAATCGGCCCGCGTTTTTAGTGACACTGGCAGCCATGACCCAGCCCGTCGTCACCGTCACGCGCCGCGGCGCAGACCGCGCCCGCGCCGGCCACCTCTGGATTTACCGCAGCGACGTGCAGAACGCCGTCGGCGCGGCGGGCGGCGCGGTCGTCACCGTGCGCGACGAGCGCGGGCGACACGTCGGGCAGGCGCTCTACAGCGACCGCTCGGAGATCACGCTGCGCCTGTTGACGTGGCGCGACGAGACGATTGATCGCGCGTGGTGGCAGGCGCGTCTGCGCGCTGCTTTCGCGCGCCGCGCGGGGCTGGCGCAGCAGGCCGACGCCTTTCGGCTCGTCTATTCAGAAGGCGATCTGCTGCCGTCGCTCATCGTGGACGCTTACGGCGACGTGCTCGTGCTGCAAACGCTCGCACAGGGGACGGAGGCGATTAAAGGTCTGCTCGTCGAGTTGCTGGTCGAGGAGTTCAACCCGCGCGCCGTCGTCGAGCGCAACGACGTGCGCGTGCGCCGGCTCGAAGGCTTGGAGTTGCGCGCGGGCGTGCTCTACGGCGACGCGCCCGCCGAGATGGAGATCGCACAGCACGGCACACGCTTCCGCGTCGCGCCGCTCGCGGGGCAGAAGACGGGCGCGTTCCTCGACCAGCGCGAGAACCACGTCGCCGCCGGCCACGTCGCACGCGGGCGCGCGCTCGACTGCTTCACCTTCAACGGCGCGTTCGCGCTCAACCTGGCACACAACTGCGACAGCGTGCTCGGCCTCGACATCTCCGGCGAGGCAGTCGCCGCCGCGCGCCGCAACGCGGAGTTGAACGACGCGGCGAACGTCGAGTTCCGCGAGGCGAACGTCTTCGACGCGCTGCGCGAGTTGCAGGAGGCGCACGCGAGCTTCGACACCGTTGTGCTCGACCCGCCCGCCTTCGCCAAGAACCGCGCGAGCCTGCCGGCGGCCGCGCGCGGCTACAAAGAGATCAACCTGCGCGCCCTACGCCTGCTCACGGCGGGCGGCGTGCTCGTCACCTGCACCTGCTCTTACCACGTCAGCGAGCAGATGTTTCAGGAACTGCTCGCCGCCGCCGCCGCGGACGCGCACCGCCGCGTGCAGATCGTCGAGCGGCGCACGCAGGCGCGCGACCACCCCGTCCTCGTCGGCGTGCCCGAAACGCTCTACCTCAAATGCCTGATCGCGCGCGTCCTCGAATAAACGCCCTGTGCTACACTGCGCCGAACTCTTGGCAGCCTGAGCTTGCCCGCTGGGACGTGACCAATCAAGCTTATGCCGGGAGCGCGGGCGTCCCGCCCGCCAAGCGTGCTGGCAGCACGCTGAAAGACTTCGCCGGCTTTCAAGCTTGGGTGTAATCACACCTAATTGTTCGCGCTGGCGCGCTCAAGGCGGGCGGGACGCCCGCGCTCCCGGCAGCGGGCGGCACGGTAGCTTCGACCATAAGCTGATGTTGGCCGCGCGCTCTCGCTGACTTGCATGCTCGATTCGACCGAGACACTGACCGCAGAACACGACGCCGCACAGCCGACCTCTTTGTGGCAGGCGGTGCGCGAGGCCGTGCGCGGCTCGCACGGGCGCGACTACACGCGGGGCGACGTGGGGCGCGCGGTCATCATGCTCGCCGTGCCGATGGTGTTGGAGATGCTGATGGAGAGCGTCTTCGCCGTGTGCGACGTGTTCTTCGTGGCGCGGCTCGGCGCAGACGCGGTGGCGACGGTGGGCTTGACGGAGTCCATGCTGACGATTGTCTATACGGTCGCGGTGGGCTTGAGCATCGGCGCGACGGCGATGGTGGCGCGGCGCACGGGCGAGCACGACCGGGAGGGCGCGGCGCGCGCGGCATGGCAGGTGATCGTGCTGGGCGTCGTCGTGTCGCTCGTGCTCGGCGTTACGGGCGTGCTGCTCGCGCCGCGCCTGCTGGCGCTGATGGGCGCGTCGCCGGGCGTCCTCGGTCACGTCAGCTACATGCGCGTGATGCTCGGCGGGTGCGCGTCGGTGGTGCTGCTGTTCCTGATCAACGCGGTCTTCCGCGGCGCGGGCGACGCGGCGATTGCGATGCGCGTGCTGTGGCTGGCGAACGCGATCAACATCGCGCTCGGGCCGTGCCTGATCTTCGGTCTCGGCCCTTTCCCCCGGCTCGGCGTGACGGGCGCGGCGCTGGCGACGACCATCGGGCGCGGCACGGGCGCGCTCTTCGCCTTCTCGCGGCTGTGGCGCGCGGGCGGGCACATCCAACTTGCGCGCCGCCACCTGCGCATCGAGCCGACGAGCATCGCGCGGCTGCTGCGCCTGTCAGGGACGGGCACGCTGCAAGTCTTCATCGGCGCGGCCAGTTGGATCGGGCTGTTCCGCCTGATCTCGACCTTCGGCAGCGACGCGCTCGCGGGCTACACCATCGGCATACGCGTCATCCTGTTCGCGCTCTTTCCGTCGTGGGGCATGTCGAACGCGGCAGCGACGATGGTCGGGCAGGCGCTCGGCGCACGCAAACCCGACCGGGCGGAGCGCGCGGTCTGGCGCGCTGGTCTCTACAACGTGTGCTTCCTGGGCACGGTCGGTCTCGTCTTCGTCCTCTTCGCCGGGCGCATCGCGGGGCTGTTCACGCACGAGCCGAACGTCCTGTACTACGCGACGAACTGCCTGCGCATCGTCGCCTGCGGCTTCCTGTTCTACGGCTACGGCATGGTCTTGACGCAGTCGTTCAACGGCGCGGGCGACACGTGGACACCGACCCTCGTCAACCTCTTCGTCTTCTGGTGTTGGGAGATACCGCTCGCCTACGTGCTCGCGTTCCGCGCGGGGATGGGCGCGCGCGGCATCTTCCTCGCCATCGCCGTCGCCTTCTCGACGCTAGCCGTCGTCAGCGCCGTCCTGTTCAAGCGCGGCAGGTGGAAGGCCAAAATTGTCTGAGGCGGTGGGGTGGGAAGGGCAGTAACCACGAAGCCACACGAAACAACACGAAGTTCGTGTTCCTTGCTTCGTGTTGTTTCGTGTGGCTTCGTGGTTAAGCTCCTGGGTGTGACTGAAGTCAGTACCACCAGCGGTAGCGGCGGGTTCGGCTGCCGTAACTAGAGCACTCACCGAGGACGTAACCGAGCGACCTTATGCCGGGAGCGCGGGCGTCCGGGAGCGCGGGCGTCCCGCCCGCCTAGCGTGCTACAAGCACGCTCAATGGTTTCTTCATCTTCCAAGCTTGGGTGTAACTCCGCCGCTGTTCGCGCTTTCGCGCTCAAGGCGGGCGGGACGCCCGCGCTCCCAGCAGCGCGTTGTGTGGTAAACCCGGCCGCGAGGCGTTCCAGGCAAAAGACTTGGCCGCCATGTCCCAAACCATGGCGGCCGGCGCGGCACAGTCCGAACCCAAAGACGTGCCCGCGCCGGGCGTGTGCGCCCTCTTCACACGCCCTTCAGCAATAAACGTTCGATGGTACTAACCAATAACTCGCTATCCGTCGGCTTCCTTAGAAACACATCCACTCCGGCGTGATAAGCCGCGCCCGCACAGTCCTCCGCCGAGAATATCACTATCAGCAGCCCCGCGCGGCTTTTCAGTTGCTTGCGGACGTAGCGGACGAAGGCGAAGCCGCTCACATCGGGCAGTTGGTTGTCGGTGATTAGTAAGTCGAAGGCGGCGTCAGTCCAAAACGCGCGCATGGCCGCGCCGCCGCTCAGGCACGTCACGACGCGCCAGCCGTGCGCCTCCAGCATTTCTTTCACCGTGTTGGCGACGAATAGATCGTCTTCGACGTGCAGGATGGTGTGAGGCATCTGTGCTATCCTTGCGCCCGGTAGTCTTTGACAACGACGGCAATATGCGCTGCTCACCCTCAGCCTGAGTGATGAGCGTCGCCGTTCGAGATGAAAGGTTCATTCTCACGGCGGGCACATTGCGCAGGAATATTCTATTAGCTACTGCTAATAGTTGCAAGGGTAATATCGAGCCTGTCCTATCAGGAGGTCACTCCTGATGGGCAACGTGCGTCAGAAGCCGGAGCGGTTGGGCGAGAAGTTGCGGCAGATTCGGCTCACGCTTGGTATCTCGCAGAGTGAGATGCTTAGGCGGCTGGGAGCCGAAGACAGCATCACCTATCACCAGATTTCAGGCTACGAGTCGGGCAAGCGCGAACCGTCCTTGCCACTCTTGTTGAAGTATGCGGAAGCGGCCGGCGTCTGCCTAGATGTGCTGGCTAACGATCAGCTTGAGCTGCCTGCCAAGCTGCCGAACAAGCCAAAGCACACCAACCGCTAGAAACTTGTTCAGCAAGCGTCAGGGGCGGCTTGCAGTTAGCTTTACCACGCAACGCGCTGCTGGGAGCGCGGGCGCGCGCGCCCGCCGTGAGCGCGAAAGCGCGAACCGAAGGTAAGGCAATCTCAAGCTGCATACTCATGAATCCGTTGAGATGCCGCTCTTCTCAGGAGGTAGCTCCTGATGGGCGGCGCGGCGTAATATATAGTTAAGCGAAAGGAGGAATGTGATGTCCGAACACTTAGAAGATCGAGCCGACAATTTTGCGCAGCAGATAAATGAAAGTCACCAAAAAGCGTGCGCCTATAAAGACAGGCTTAAGCGGGCGCTCTCTCGTTACAGCATTATTAACATCATTCTCAGCGCACTGGCGACTTTTGTCGCCGGTCAAGCGGTCGTCCTGGGGATGGTACTTAGAGACTGGAAGCTCACCTGTACGGTCGCTGGCGGATTCGCCCTGGGTGCGACTATCGTTGCCGGTATGCAGAAGCAACTTGCCGACCCCGACATTCTGGCCGAAGCGAGCGAATGCTGTGCCCGTCTCAAGAGTCTAAGGATTGAAACCGCCGGGCGGAAATACGACCTAGAAAAGGTCAGAAGTGCATATCAGCAGATCATCAACGACTGTCGCAGGGTCGAATGTTAGTACGCACTAGGTATTCAATCATTCCAATTGTGCCCCATAACTCAAGCCGCCCGACGCCCCGATAGCATCCGGCCGCGCGCCCAAGCTCTCAGACGATCAAGTTCAAGTCGCCGAACTCGTGCCACAGGTAGCTGCGCTGCACCGCGTCTTCGTAGGCGGCGCGGCTGAGTCTGAGCGTTACGCTTTATGGATACTCAATTACAGCCGCTACTGCTAGAACAATCTCTTCCAGTTGCGTGGGCGCAACGTGCCCCAACCTGCGGACGAATCGCTGCCGATCCAGGCCACGTAGTTGCAGCGTGTCGACGGCAGAAACTTTCGAGAGTCCATTCGCTGCGTCCGGATCAATTCTCACGTGCCAGATGTTCGCAGCGTAATAATCCTTCCAATCAGTGAGCGGGGCCACAAGCTTGATGGGCAGGCGACCGACAGCATCCGAGCTAATCACTACGGCGGGACGGGTCTTTTTGATCTCCGCCCCGACTGTCGGATCGAAGCTGACAAGCCAGACTTCACCACGCTTCGGCGTAAGCGGGCTAGTACTCAACGATGTCACCGCCTTGCCATTCAGCGCGTTCTGCCTGTGCCGGTTCCAATTCGTAGTGCTTAATCATTTGCTCGGTTTGGGCAGCGAGTCTGCGGCGGCGCTCTTCAAGCGAGAGCTTCAGGAATGAACGGCGAGCTTCAAGAGTGAGTGGTTGTGAGGTTTCTATCTTCTCTTCTTGACTAATCATCACTATTCTCCTTTAGATGAAGGGTATGATAGCCGTTTGCCCGCAGCCAAGTAAAATATGTAAACGGTCGAAGTCTCGCTAGCAACAGCGCGCATAACAAGCGAGACCTTAGATGATCAAGTTCAAGTCGCCGAACTCGTGCCACAAGTAGCCGCGCCGCACCGCGTCTTCGTAGGCGGCGCGGATTTCGTCGGCGGGTAGGAAGGCGGTCAAGAGATCGAGGTGGCTGGCTTCCGGTTCGTGCAGGCCCGTGAGCAGTCCGTCCACGGCGGCGAGCTTGTGGGCGGCGGTGACGCGTAGGGAGGTGTAGCCGCGGCCCGGCCGGATGAGGCCCTCCTCGTCGGCGACCGATTCGAGCGCGCGGACGACCGTCGTGCCGACGGCGATGACACGGCGGCCCAGGCTGCGCGCCCGGTTGATCTTCTCCGCCGCCTGCGCGCCGATGAAGAACTCCTCTTCGGAGGCAGGGTGCTGCGCATCCAACTCGTCGTCCATGTAGGACGACAGCCCCGTGTGCAGGACTATGTAAGCGATCTCGACGCCGCGCCGTCTGAGGTCGAACAGCAGTTGCCAAGTGAACGCGCGCCCCGCCGAAGGCATCTCGGCCGAGCCGGGTTCGCGCGCATAGACGGTCTGGTAATAATCCAAGTCCCACGGCGCGGCGACGTACTCGTAGCGCACGGGTCGCCCCAGCCGGTGGAGCGCGTCCATCAATTCCGTCCCCGCCCGCGAGAAGCGCACGCGCCACAGACGCGGGATGCGCCTGTCCTGTTCGAGCACGTCGCCCGTCAGGTCTGCGCCGAACGCGATCCGCATCCCCGCGCGCAGCCCGCACCCGAACGGATCGCCGCGCTGACACACCAGCAACGCTAGCCAAGTGTCATCGGGCAGGTGCTCCGCCAGCCGCAACTCGATGCACGGCCCCTCCGGCGCGCCGCACCCTTCGAGCGCCGCCGGCAGCGTCCGGCTGCTGTTGAAGACGAGCAGATCGCCCGCGCGCAAAAACTCGCCCAAGTGATCGAACCGCGTGTGCACCCGCTCCCGCGTCACCCGATCAATCACCAGCAGCCGCACCCTATCGCGCGCCAGCCCGCGGCGCTCTGGTGGCTCTTTCGCAGACAGTTCGGGCGGCAGGTTGAAAGTGAATGGCGCGGTCATCGGGAAGGCTGAGGCTTTATGCTTCAGAGCGGCCGTTACGTCGCTCGCTGAAATAGCGATCAACGACGGCGATCAGGTTTCTGAGACTCTCTTCCGTCTTCTTCTGGCTCTCTTCGGTCTGGAGATGGGCGTTGACGAGCGCAGAAATCCGCTCATCCAACTCGTCAATCCTTTTGTCTGTGAGTTGAAAACGATCCGCCGTCGCCTGCGCGAAACGCGTGACAATTTCTTCAAGCTGCCCCAATCTGGCAGCAAAGTCGGCCTGCTGCTCGATGATGAACTCCATCTTCTTTTTCAAATCATCGTCACTCATCTAAATTCACCTCTCAATATCATTCTTAGCGTAGTCTGCGTTCTTGGGCAACGCTGCTCACTCATTATTACCCGTCGCTTTGGCGACCTGCTCTTGCCCCCAGTTTTCCTCCTGCGCTTGAAAGCGTCTGCCGTTCACGGCGCGCGATTCGTCGGAGGCGAGGTAGATGAAGACTTCGGTGACTTCCGTGGGGTCGGCCCACTGCGCGGGATCTTCGTCTGGTTCGGCGTCGCGGTGCATCTGGGTGTTCATCTCGCCGGGATCGACGAGGTTGACGCGGACGCCCGTCTCCGCCAACTCCGCCGCCCACGTCGCGGACATGCCTTCGAGACCGAACTTGGAGATGCCGTATGCGCCCCAGCCGGGGTAGCCCACCTGCCCGGCGTCGCTCGTAACGTTGATGATCGAGCCGGGCGGCTCGATCATCGCGGGCAGCACCTTCTTGATGAGCAGGAAGGGCGCGACGAGGTTTGTGTCGAGCACGGCGCGGAAGTCCGCGAGCGGGTAGTCGAGCAGGTAGGGCAGCGGCGTCGGCCCGAGCGCGGAGGCGTTGTTGACGAGTACGTCGAGTCGGCCCGCGAACTCGTGGAGCGTCGCGGCGACGGCGCGCTCGATCTCTTCCTGCCGCGACAGGTCAGCCGCGACGGCGAGCACGCGCGCGGCGGGCGCGACCCCGCGCACCTCGGCCTTCACCTCATCGAGCGCGGTCTGCCCGCGCGCGACTAGGGCGAGACCGGCCGCGCCCTCGCGCGCGAAGGCGAGCGCCAACTCGCGCCCCAAGCCTTGCGACGCGCCGGTGATCAGGACGTGCTTGCCTTGCAGTCGGTTCATCTTTTCAACCCCCGACGGAGAATGAAGGATAAGGTCAGCGCGGCGCGGGCCGGGTTAGTCGTTGTCGTCGCTGTAGTGAACCCACTGGTCGCTGACGAGTTTGCCGCGGCCCTCGCGCCCTTGCGTGTGCGCCGGGCACTTGCACTCGTAGTCGTCCGGGCGCGGGCACTTGCGCGCGCGCTCGTAGGACTGCCGCCAGGTCTGCGGGTCGGCCTCGTAGGTTTCGAGGCGGAAGTCGTTGCCGTAGAACTCGTCGGTTAGGACGGAGTAGTAGGTCGCGCCGCACCGGCGGCAGAGATGCCACTGGTCGTAAGTCTTGTCGCGCGGATCGTCCCAGGCCGTCCACAACTGGGCCACCATCTCGACGCCGGACTCGGACTGACACTGTGCGCACTTCATGGCAGTCTGTTTTGTGCGATAGAGGCGGCGCGCGCGGGCGAGGCTTCAGGTCAAAAGGGCGTCGTCGAAGTACGAGTCCGCGCCGAACCAGATGCGCGCGTGCGGCGTGGGCGGGTTCAGTTGCAGGCTCACGTCGCTGCCGTTGCGGATCGCCTCGGCCAGGCGCTTGGCGTCGGGGAAGGCTTCGAGCGCGCGCTGGAGTTGTGGGTCGCTGTCGAGCAGAGTGCGCGCGCCGGCCTCCGCGCCGAAGGCGGCGGTGATGATCTCTTCGCGCAGGCGTATGCGGACGTAATCGGCTTCCGCCTCCGCCTGCTGCGGCGTGAGGTTGAGTTCCGGGTGGCGGCGGACGAAGTTCTGAAACGCCTCGACGACGCGCTCTGTGATGGGGTAGTCGGTCGCGCGCGCGTCGCGCTCGTACTGCACCTTCTCCACGCGATAACTCTCCAGCCCCGCGATCTGCCCGGCCGCCAACTCGCGCGTGAAGGCGAAGGCGGCGTCGAAGATGCGGGCGCGCGCGGGCGTGGTCACGTCGAGCGGTTTAACTTCGATGTCGGGCGTGATGCCGCCGCCGCCGTAGAAGACGCGCCCGCCGGCCGTCTTGACCGCCGGCCCCGTGGGCGAAGGCGCGGGCGTGGGCGCGGGCACGGCGAGCGACACGTTCTGATCGCGGCGCGCAGGCAAGGAGGGCGCGGTCGGCTGCGCGGGCGCGGGTTCGTCCTCCGGGCTGTGGCGCACGTAGTAGTCGTAGAGCGAGCCGCTCGAATAGTCGCGCTGGATCGAGCGGCCGTAGGGCGTGTAGTACTTCTGGTTCGTCAGCGTCAGCCCCGCGCCCCACGGACGCAACTCGAAGACGCGCTGCACAAGGCCCTTGCCGAAGCTCGTCTCGCCGACGAGCAAGCCCCGCCCGTGATCCTGGATCGCGCCCGCGACGATCTCCGAGGCGGACGCCGTGTTGCGGTTGATCAGCATGACGAGCGGGAAGTCCTCCGCGTCGAAGTCGGTGTTCTTATAGGTCTTCGTCTGGCTGTACTCGCCGCGCCCGCGCACGGAGACGACCACCTGCCCGCGCGGCAGGAACTGGCTCGCCACCTCGATGGCCTGATCGAGCAGCCCGCCGGGATTGTTGCGCAGGTCGAGCACGAGTTGGCGCATGCCCTCTTTGCGCAGGCGGTCGAGCGCCTCCTGCAACTCGTCGCTCGTCGTGTGCGTGAAGCCGCCGACGAGCGCGACGTAGCCCGTGCCGGGGCGGAGCATGAAGGCGCTGCGGATCGAGGGCAGCGGCACGGTGTCGCGCTGCATGGTGTAGTAGAGCGGCGCGAGCGCGCCCGCGCGCTCGACCTTGAGCGTGACCGGCGCGCCTCGCTCGCCGCGCACGGCCTTCGACACCTGCTCGCTCGACCAGTCGTGCGCGTCCTTGCCGTCAACCTCGACGATCTTGTCGCCGTAGCGCAGCCCCGCGCGCCCGGCAGGCGTGTTCTCGACGGGCGACTGCACGTAGACGCCGTCGTGGTGGCGCAGGATGGTGACGCCGATGCCGTAGAACTGCGAGTCCTGATCCTGCTTCAGGCGGGTGAAGTCGGCGGGCGGGAAGAAGGTCGAGTGCGGGTCGAGCGTCGAGAGCATGCCCTGGATGGCGGCCTGGTTCGCCTTCTCGTAGTCGATCTCGTCGGCGTAATTGTCCGTGACGAGCGCAAGTGCCTCCTGGAAATCGTCTTCAATCGCGGCCTCCGTATCGCCGCCGCTCGCGGCCGTGGCGGCGGTGGCGCGCGCGTGCATACGGCGGCCCGCCACGCCGCCGCCCAGGGCCGCGAGCGCGACCAACACCACGCCGAAGAGCAGACCGGCCTGAAGCTTGCGCCTACGCTGCAACATTCCACCTCGCCCGCGCGCCATAATCTCATAGAGTTTCCGCGCGGTTAGTGCCGAAATTCTAACACACAGGCAAAAGCAGTGACGAGCGGCGGGGAAAAAGCAGTGACGAGTGACAAGTGACAAGTGACAAGCTAAACTGCTAATCGCACGCGCCGGCCGCCGCCCCGGACGCCCGGCGCTGCTTTGAGTGACGGTCAACACCCCATGTCCCCCGCTCGTCACTCGTCACTTGTCACTCGTCACTGCGCTTAAATGTTTCTCTCGCTGATCATTCCGGCGTTCGACGAAGAGGCGCGGCTGGGGAAGACGCTGCGCGAGGTGTTCGCGTACCTGCACGAACAGCCGGGCGCGTGCGAGGTGATCGTCGTGGACGACGGCTCGCACGACCAGACGGCGCGCGTGGCCGAAGAAGCCTTCGCCGCCCACGCCGGCAGCACCAGCGTCCAACTCATCCGCCTGCGCCCCAATGCCGGCAAAGGCTACGCCGTGCGCGCCGGCCTGCTCGCAGCGCGCGCCCCCATCGCGCTCTTCTCCGACGCAGACCTCTCGACGCCGATCACGGAGACGCCGAAGCTCGTCGGGCCGATCCGCGCCGGGCAGTACGACCTGGTCTTCGGCTCGCGCGCGCTGGATCGCAAGCTGGTCGGCGTGCGCCAGCCGTGGGCGCGCGAACTGAGCGGGCGCTTCTTCAACCAGATGGTGCGGCTCGCCACGGGGCTGCCGTTCTACGACACGCAGTGCGGCTTCAAGGCGTTCCGCATGGACGTGTGCCGCCCCGTCGTCGAGGCGTGCGTCATAGACCGCTTCGGCTTCGACGTGGAACTGCTCTACGTCGCGCACGCGGCGGGGCTGCGGCTCAAAGAGTGGCCCGTGCGCTGGAACGACGTGGCCGGCAGCAAGGTCAGCTTCGGCACAGGGCTGCGCGCCTTCGGCGAACTGCGCGAGGTGCGCCGCAAGGCCCGGCGCGGCGTCTACACGGAAGCGATCAAGCAGGCGCAGGCCATCTGCCACAGCCGCGACATGCGCGCGCCCATCGTGGACGACCAGAGCGCCGCGCCCGCCAGCGACATCTCGCCCGAACTCGCCAGCACCGCGCGGCGGATTTAACCGCGTCCTTGAGAGCCCGCGATCCACTCCCGTTAATTATGGCGGCATAAGTGGCCCTGTATCGTGGCTAAAAACGGCGTTATAGTTTAGCCGGCGAGGAAGCGGTGAAATTCAGCGAACTGATCAGGCTCTTAGAGAGCAACGGTTTTCGCCTGGTGAAAGAGAAAGGCTCCATCCGCTATTACGGTAAACCGGGCCACGACCGGCTGCTTCGCGTGGACTATCACGGCGCGAAAGAAGTTCCGACCGGCACGTGCAACGCCATTCTTAAAGCGGCCGGCATAAGGAGAGGTTAAGGGGCGATGATCGATCTGCAATACTCGCTCGTCATCGAGGCGACGGCAGACCCGACTTTCTTCGGGTTCTACTCACCCGAGTTGGAAGGTTTCACCGGCGTCGGACACTCAATCGAAGATTGCTTGTATCAGGCGAAGTGGGGCATGGCAGAGCACGTCGCGTTGCTCAGAGAACAAGGATTGCCCGTGCCCGAACCTAATCCTAACCCGGTGATCACAGTGCAGAATGAGCCGCACTTGGCGGTCGCTTAAAGCCGGCGGAATTTAACGTCATGACCGCACGACTCAACGTCAACATCGATCACGTCGCCACCGTCCGGCAGGCGCGGCGCGCCCCGGAGCCGAGCGTCGTGGCCGCCGCCATGCTCTGCGAGCAGGCGGGCGCGGACGGCATTACCATCCACCTGCGCGGCGACCGCCGGCACATACAGGACGCGGACGTGTACGCGCTCCGGCAGGCGGTGACGACCTACCTGAACGTCGAGTTGGCGACGACCGACGAGATGCTGCGGATCGTGCTGGACGCGCGCCCCGACGCCGTCTCGCTCGTGCCCGAGAGCTTGAACGAGATCACGACCGAAGGCGGCCTGGACGTGCGCGCGAACGCGGCCGCGGTGCGCGCGGCGGTGGAACGCCTGCGCGGCGGCGGCATCTTCGTCAGCATCTTCATTGACCCGGACGGCGCGCAGATCGCAGCAGCGCGCGACGCGGGCGCGCAACAGGTCGAACTGTGCACCGCGGCCTACGCCGAGGCGACGCTCGGCGCGCGCGCGATGCACGGCGCGGGCGCGGAGCGCGCGGCCGAAGAACTGCACAGGCTGCGCGAGGCGGCGGTGCTCGCGGCGCAGTCGGGCCTGCACGTCGCCGCCGGGCACGGGCTGACTACGCGCAACGTCGGCGCGGTCGCGGCGATCCGCGAGATACGGGAGTTCAACATCGGCCACAACGTCATCGCGCGCGCCGTGCTCGTCGGTCTGGAGCGCGCCGTGCGCGAGATGCGGGAAGCGATTGGGCACGGCTAATCAGGCGGGAAGAGAATTAACCACAAAGACACGAAGGCACGAAGATCATGCTTCGTGCCTTCGTGTCTTTGTGGTTAAAAAAACGCCGGGCGGCGAACGCGGCGAACTAGCAGCTCCCGATCTGCTTGCCCGCCGACGCCCGCGCGCCCGGCGTTTGCTCCGGCTGATGCCCGAAGGCGTCAGACCGAATCCCGTCAAATCAATTTCAACTCTGAGATTTCAAATCTCAAATCGCTCAACTCGCCAGCGCGTCCTGCTCGCGTCTCGGCGCGGCGAGACCGAGATGCCTGTAGGCGGCGCGCGTGGCGACGCGCCCGCGCGGGGTGCGGTTGAGGAAGCCGATCTGAATCAAGTACGGCTCGATGATCTCTTCGATGGACTCGCGCTCCTCGCTGATCGAGGCCGCAATCGTGCCGATGCCGACGGGGCCGCCGTCGAACTTCTCGATGATCGCGGACAGGATTTTGCGATCCACTTCGTCGAGGCCGAACTTGTCCACCTCCATCTCGTCGAGCGCGCGCCGCGCGACCGCCTGCGTGATGCGCCCGTCGCCGATGACCTGCGCGTAGTCGCGCACGCGGCGCAGCAGACGGTTGGCGATGCGCGGTGTGCCCCGCGCCCGCCGCGCGATCTCCTTCGCGCCGCTCGCCTCGATCTCGACGTGCAGAATCTCCGCCGAGCGGTGGACGATGATCTCCAAATCTTTCTGCGCGTAAAAATCCAGATGAAAGACGATGCCGAAACGCCCGCGCAAAGGGGCGGTGATGAGGCCGGCGCGCGTCGTCGCTCCAACCAGCGTGAACTTTGGCAGGTCTAGCTTGATCGAGCGCGCGGCCGTGCCCTGCCCGATCATGATGTCGAGTTGGTAGTCCTCCATCGCGGGGTAGAGGACTTCTTCGATCTGCGGCTTGAGCCGGTGAATCTCGTCTATGAAGAGAATCTCGCCCTCTTGCAGGTTCGTGAGCACCGCCGCCAGGTCGCCGCCGCGCTCGATGGCGGGCGCGCTGACCGCCTTCAGGGGCGCGTCCATCTCGTGCGCGATGATCTGGGAGAGCGTGGTCTTACCTAGTCCCGGCGGGCCGAAAAAGAGCACGTGGTCGAGCGCCTCGTGCCGGTTCTTCGCGGCGCGCAAGAAGATTTTCAGGTTGGTCGTGATCTTCGTCTGCCCGATGTACTCGTCGAGCGCGCGCGGGCGCAAAGACGGCTCGGCCTGCCGGTCTTCCGGCGTCGCCTCGCCAGCCACCGCGCGCGGCTCGTCCGCCGCCACCGTCGTCTCCACCTGTGCCATCGCTATCCCCTTGTCTGAATCCGCCGACTGGAACGAGCAGGATTATACCTTGTCTGCACCAACGTTTCAACTGTGAAACATCGGGCCGAGTTAAGAAAATGGTTGAAGTAAAAAGGCGGAAAATCGCTGGGAAAGCGCAAGAACGGCGGAGAACCACGCCGCGTCTGCGGAGGGCGTCTGACGGGTTGGCTAGCCTCGTGCCGGGTTGTTTTCGGCGAGTTGGAGGCGGGCGGCGGCGCGGGCGAATTCGTTGCAGGCGCGCTCGAAGTCGGCCTCTTCGCCGGTGAAGGCGGCGAGCGAGCGTTCGGCCTGGTCGCACATCTGGCGCGCGGTCGCCGGATCGATCTCTTCTGGGCGCTCGGCCATGTCGGCCAGGACGGAGACGCGGTCGCCGTTGACTTCGACGAAGCCGCCGGAGACGAGCAGCCGCTCGGTCAGAGCACCCTGCGTGTAGGTCAGGACGCCGGTCTGCAACTGCGAGATGAGCGGCGTGTGGCCGGGCAGGATGCCCAACTCGCCGCCCAAGCCCGGCACGGACACGAAGTCCACCGCCTCCGACAGCACACTGCGCTCCGGCGTGATCACGTCGAGTTGGATTCGATCAGGCATACAAACCGTGAATCGTGAATCGTGAATCGTGAATAGAAGAAAAGGCTTTTTATCTATTCACGATTTACGATTCACGATTTACGCACTCGCTATTTCCTGCGCGCGTTTGCGCACGTCCTCAATCGTGCCTTGCAGGAAGAAGGCCTGTTCGGGGATGTCGTCGCACTTGCCGTCAATGATCTCGCGGAAGCCGCGGATGGTGTCTTTGATCTCGACGTACTTGCCTTCGAGGCCCGTGAACTGCGCGGCGACGAAGAAGGGCTGCGAGAAGAAGCGTTGAATCTTGCGCGCGCGAGAGACGACCAGCTTGTCCTCTTCCGACAACTCGTCTAAGCCGAGGATGGCGATGATGTCCTGCAACTCCTTGTAGCGTTGCAGAATCTTCTTCACGTCCTGCGCGGTCTGATAGTGCTCCTCGCCGACGATGCGCGGGTCGAGCAGGCGCGAAGAAGAGGCGAGGGGATCAACCGCCGGGTAAATCCCTAGCTCGACGATCTGGCGCGAGAGCGCGGTGACGGCGTCGAGGTGCGCGAAGGTCGTCGCGGGCGCGGGGTCTGTGTAGTCGTCCGCCGGGACGTAGACGGCCTGGATCGAAGTGACCGAGCCGGTCTTGGTCGAGGTGATGCGCTCCTGCATCTCGCCCATCTCGGTCGCCAGATTCGGCTGGTAGCCGACCGCCGACGGCATGCGCCCCAGCAGCGCCGACACTTCCGAGCCGGCCTGCGTGAAGCGGAAGATGTTGTCAATGAAGAGCAGCACGTCGAGACCCTGGTCGCGGAAGTACTCGGCGACGGTCAGACCCGACAGAGCGACGCGCAGGCGCGCGCCCGGCGGCTCGGTCATCTGCCCGTAGACGAGCGCCACCTTCGACTCGCCGAGCGCGTGCTTGTCCACCTTCGTCATGTCAAAGTCGTGCGTGGACTCGTAATGCTGGTAGAACGACTCGCCGAAGTTGATGACCTTCGACTCGACCATCTCGCGCAAGAGGTCGTTGCCCTCGCGCGTGCGCTCGCCGACGCCCGCGAAGACCGAGAAGCCGGAGTGCGCCTTGGCGACGTTGTTGATCAGTTCCATGATCAGGACGGTCTTGCCCACGCCCGCCCCGCCGAACAGTCCGATCTTGCCGCCGCGCAGGAAGGGCTGGATGAGATCAATGACCTTGATGCCCGTCTCGAACATCTCCAGCGTCGTGGACTGTTCTTCCAGGAGCGGCGCGTGGCGGTGAATCGGGTAACGCTGCTCGGAGCGGACTTCGCCGAGGTTGTCCACCGGCTCGCCGATGACGTTGAGCACGCGCCCCAGCGTTGCCTCGCCGACGGGCATCGTGATCGGCCCGCCCGTGTCAATCGCCGTCATGCCGCGCACGACGCCCTCGGTTGGCTTCATCGAAACGGTGCGCACGCGCCCCTCGCCGAGGTGCTGCTCGACCTCGCAGATGATGTCAATCGGGTGCGGCACTTCAAAGCCGTCGGACGTGACGCGCAGTGCCGTGTAAATCTCCGGTAGGTACTGATCGGAAAACTCCACGTCAATGACGGGGCCGATCACCTGCACGACCTTGCCCGTGTGCTGACCGTTGCCGCTCGGGTTTCCGTTAGGGCTAGACATAATTTCAGCGCCGACTCCTCAGTTAAGGGTTACGAGTGAAAAATTCAGCGGGAACTTTAAGAGACGGAAGATAGCACACGGCTGCGGGCAAAGGCAAAAGTGCGCGTCCGTCAGCGCGCCGCGACGCTCAGCAACACGACCAACGCCAGCCAGACGACGGGTACGAGCAGCCAGATCAGAAAAGCGACCTTCCAGTTACTGCGGGCGCGCGGGTAGTCGGGATCGTCCGTTTGCAGCCGGCCGTAGCGCACACGCCAGCGGATGAGCATGACGGGCAAGGCCACGAACATGATCGGCAAGACGATGGTGCTGCCAATCGCCAGGAAGGGCACGACGTTACGGATGGCGGCGAAGATGGCATACGCGCCCGCCACGTTCCGCAGCCAGGACGCCTCGTTGTAGGCGGCGTTGACCCGCTCCTGCGTCTCGGCGGCGACCTGCGTGGTCAAGGTGTCGATGTGGCCGTGACAGAAGCGGCACGCGGCCAAGCGCGCGTCTATGAACTCCTTGCAGTGAGGGCAGCGTATGACTTGCATCGGTGCTTGCATAAGAGGCCGTTGGGCAAGGCGCGTGCGCCGCCGGGTGCGGGCTGCACGCGTCACTCGCCGTCGTCGAAGCGAATCTTCATGCTGCGCAGGGTGCGGCGGTCTTCGTCCGTGAGTTCGAGCGTCGTGCCGGCGTCTTGTTCTTCGTCCAACTCGCGCAGCCCGATGACGAGCTTGAGCGACAACTCCATCTCGTAGCCGGCGGCGCGCAGCCGCGCAATCGCGTCGGCGACTTCGGGCGCGCGTTCGACCGCGTTGTTGATGGCGCGGCCGATCTCCTCGACGATCTCTTTCGCGTTGTCGTTCAGTTCCAAGCTCGGGGTACGCTCCGTCGTGCGTGCGATGCTAAGCGACGCCGACGCCGTCGGTCAACCGCTCGGCGGCGTCGGCCGGACATCGCGTTGCGACGCCCGCGCGCCCTATGCTAGGCTGCGCGCCAAGCGAATCTTGCACGCAACAACGCCCGACTTTCACCCGCGCAACCCGCGCCGCCAACACGAATGGGGCGTAGCGTTGAAACGGCAAAAGCTGATCGCGGAAGGCTAGCGATGGAGAGCAAACAGGACGCAGCCGTAACTAAGTCGCACGCACGGCGCGAACGCTTCGAGACCTCTTCGGGCGTCGAGCTGCCGAACGACTACAACCCCGCGAACACCGAAGCCGTTGACTACGAGCGCGACCTCGGCACGCCCGGCGACTATCCTTACACGCGCGGCGTGCGGCGCTCGATGTACCGCGGCAAGCTCTGGACGATGCGGCAGTACGCAGGCTACGCGACCGCCGAGGAGTCCAACGCGCGCTACAAATATCTGCTTGCGCAAGGCACGACCGGCCTCTCCATCGCCTTCGACCTGCCGACGCAGATCGGATTAGATTCCGACGACCCGTTAGCCAGCGGCGAGGTCGGCAAGGTCGGCGTCGCGATTGACTCGCTCGAAGACATGGAGCGGCTGTTCGACGGCATCCCGCTCGGCGAAGTCTCGACCTCGATGACGATCAACGCGACCGCCGCGACGCTGCTCTGCCTCTACGTCGCGGTCGCGCGCAAGCAGGGCGTCGCGCCCGCCAAGCTTCAGGGCACGATCCAGAACGACATTCTGAAGGAGTACATCGCGCGCGGCACTTACATCTACCCGCCTGCGCCCTCGATGCGTCTCATCACAGACACCTTCGCCTACTGCGCCGCCGAAATCCCGCAGTGGAACACCATCTCGATCAGCGGCTACCACATACGTGAGGCCGGCTCGACCGCCGCACAGGAGATTGCCTTCACGCTCGCCGACGCCATCGCTTACGTTGAAGCCGCGATCAACGCGGGCCTACGGGTTGACGACTTCGCGCCGCGCCTCTCGTTCTTCTTCAACGCGCACAACAACCTGCTCGAAGAGGTCGCCAAGTTCCGCGCCGCGCGCCGCCTGTGGGCGCGCATCATGCGCGAACGCTTCCAGGCGCGCGACCCGCGCTCGCTGATGCTCCGCTTCCACACGCAGACCGCCGGCTCGACACTGACCGCGCAGCAGCCCGAAGTCAACGTCGTGCGCACGACCATCCAGGCGCTCGCCGCTGTGCTCGGCGGCACGCAAAGTCTCCACACGAACGCGATGGACGAGGCGCTGGCGCTCCCGACCGAGCCGGCGGCGCGCGTCGCCCTGCGCACGCAGCAGGTCATCGCCCACGAGTCCGGCGTCGCCGACACAGCCGACCCGCTCGCCGGCTCTTACGCCATTGAGCAATTGACTACTGAACTAGAACGCCGCGCCGCCGACTACGTCAAAAAGATCGACGCCCTCGGCGGCATGCTCCGCGCGATTGAGACCGGCTACGTCCAGCGCGAGATACAGGAGGCGGCCTACCAATACCAGCGCGCGGTCGAGACCGGCGACGCCGTCGTCGTCGGCGTCAACCGCTTCCAAGTGGCTGAGGATGCCGCGCCGCCCACGCTCCGCATAGACCCTGCGGTCGAACAGAATCAGATCGCGCGCCTCCGCGCCCTGCGCCAGCGCCGCGACTACGACCGCACAGAGCGCGCGCTCGACGCCCTGCAAGCAGCCGCGCGCGGCACGGAGAACCTGCTCCCACGCATCCTCGCCGCCGTCGAGGCTTACGCCACCGTCGGCGAGATCAGCCACCGCCTACGCCGCGTCTGGGGCGAGTACCGCGAGGCCGTGACGGTGTAGAATAGACGGGTGAATGGAGGAAGGAAGAAACTTATGGCGCAAAGTCTAAAAGCTATTTACCGCAACGGTACATTCATTCCTCAGACGCCTTGCGATTTGCCCGAAGGCGTGGAGGTGGAACTGATCGTGCACGACCCGCATACGATTCCGCCCACAGTAACAGACCCCGAAGAACGTGCGCGCCTCTTGAAAGAGGTTGTCGAGAGTATGCGCGCTAACCCTCTGCCCGCCGACGCACCTCGTCGCTTCACCCGCGAGGAACTGCATGAACGCCGTTGACACAAATGTTCTGATCTATGTCCATGACGACCGTGAGCCAGCCAAACAAGCAGCCGCTGACGCGCTAATTCAATCACTGCCGGATGTAGTTCTGCTCTGGCAGGTGGCATGCGAATACATAGCTGCTAGCAGAAAACTGGTGGCGTCGGGGTATGACCGCGAGATGGCCTGGCAGGATATTCGTAAGCTGCAACGGGCATGGATTACGAAACTACCGACTTGGGACGTGCTCCTGCGGGCAGAAGACCTGATGCGGCGCTACAGCCTTTCGTCCTGGGATGCCTTACTCATCGCCGCGTGCCTGGGAGGCGGCGTCACGCGGCTCTACACTGAAGATTTCGACACATCGGTGCAGGCCGAAGGAATCGAGATCGTGAACCCCTTTGCAACGCCGTGAATCCACCCTCGCCACCGTCGGCGAGATCAGTCACCGCCTGCGCCGCGTCTGGGGCGAGTACCGCGAGGCGGTAACGTTGTAATTGATTATCGCCGGAGAAAACTGATGAGAAACTTGTCGCGTTCTCTTATCGTCATCATGCTATGTAGTCTGCTTGGATTCGGCGCGGTTAAGGGGCAGGATGTGAGCCGGGCGACGACGCCGGCCCAAGGGACGGCCGAGCGGAAGGCGCTGTTGGACGCGGTGCGGGCGCGGCTGAAGATTAAGAGTCAATTCAGGGTTTACCATCTGAAGGTGAACGGCGAGTGGGCGTTCTTTCACGGCGGCGAAGTGGTGGACGGCGGCGACGGCGAGGTGCAGGAGACCGATCTGGACGTGCAGGCGCTCTTGCAGCGCAAGACCGTCGCGGGCAAGGCGGCGTGGTACGTCGCGGAAATCTGGACGCTGCCGACCGACGATAAACTCGCGCGCGCCGAGTTCGCCCGCCGCGTGCGCCAACGCCAGCAGGCGGGGCGCGTACCCGCCGACATCCTGCCGGACGATCTCTGAGGCCGCTGGTCTGGCCTCAAATTCCCGCCGCCCCGTGTGCCTGTGTTAAGCTCACCGCACATGCCGCACCTGCTCGAAGTTAAAAACTTGCAGACGCACTTCCAGACGCGCGCCGGGTTAGTGCGCGCGGTGGACGGCGTGAGCTTTCACCTCGACCGGGGCGAGTTGTTGAGCCTCGTGGGCGAGTCGGGGTGCGGGAAGAGTGTGACGGCGTTGTCGTTGATGCGACTGGTGGCGTCGCCGGGGCGCGTCGTCGGGGGCGAGGTGCTGTTCGACGGCGAGGACTTGCTGAAGTTGTCTGAAGCGCAGATGCGCGCGATCCGCGGCGACGACATCGCGATGATCTTTCAAGACCCGATGACCTCGCTCAACCCGGTCTACACGGTCGGCGAGCAGATCGCGGAGGCGTTGCGGCTGCATCGCAAGCTGTCGCGCAAGGCGGCAAAGGAGGCGGCGGTCGAGGCGATGCGCGAGGTGGCCATCCCCGACCCGGCGCGGCGTGCGGACGACTACCCGCACCAACTGTCGGGCGGCATGCGCCAGCGCGTGATGATCGCGATGGCGCTCGCGTGCGATCCCAAACTGCTCATCGCGGACGAGCCGACGACCGCGCTCGACGTGACCATCCAGGCGCAGATTCTTGAGTTGCTCGACGGCTTGCGCAAGACGCGCGAGCTGGCGGTGCTGCTGATCACGCACGATCTGGGCGTCGTCGCCGAGGTGGCGGATCGCGTGGCGGTGATGTATACGGGGCGCATCGTGGAAGAGTCGCCGGTCGCGGAGTTGTTCGCGCGGCCCAAGCACCCGTACACAGAGGGCTTGCTGCGCTCCGTGCCGAAGCTGACCATGGCCGAGGCGCAGAAGGTCGAACGCTTGCAGACCATCGAGGGCACTGTGCCGAAGCTGACCGACTTGCCGCCCGGCTGCCACTTCGCGCCGCGCTGCCCGCACCGCATGCCGCGCTGCACGACGGGCGAGTGCATCCCGCTCTACGGACTCGAAGGCGGCGTCCGCGTGCGCTGCGTGCTCTACGATCTGGCGGCGGCAGTCACGGCCGATCATCAGGCAGAGCAGGCGCGTGGAGGCACGACCGGGTGAGCGACGGCACGACCAACGAGCGCGCGCAGACCGTGCCCGCCGCCGAAGCGCAGGCGGCGCGCGCGCGGGCCGCGCAAACCTCCGCGCGGGCCGCAGAACTCGTGCGCGTGCGCGGGCTGTTCAAGCACTTTCCGGTGGAGGGCAGCGAGGACGTGGTGCGTGCCGTGGACGGCGTGACGTTTGAGATTTACAAGGGCGAGACGCTGGGACTGGTCGGCGAGTCGGGCTGCGGCAAGTCAACGGTGGGGCGCTGCCTGCTGCGGCTGATCGAACCGACGCGCGGCGAGATCAGGTTTGAGGACAAGGACGTGCTCGCGCTGTCGGGCGGGAGTTTGCGCGCGCTCCGGCGCGAGATGCAGATCATCTTCCAAGACCCTTACGCCAGCCTCAACCCGCGCATGCGGGTGCGCGACATCGTGGCCGAGCCGCTCGTCATCCACGGCATCGGCGACCGGCGCGAGCAGCGCGCGCGGGTCGCGGAACTGCTCGGCAAGGTCGGTCTTGATCCGGATTACATGAACCGCTACCCGCACGAGTTCTCCGGCGGGCAGCGGCAGCGCATCGGCATCGCGCGGGCGCTCGCCCTGCGGCCGAAGCTCGTCGTGGCGGACGAGCCGGTGTCGGCGCTCGACGTGTCGGTGCAGGCGCAGGTCGTCAACCTGCTGGCGGACTTGCAGCGCGAGTTCTCGCTCACCTACCTCTTCATCTCGCATGGGCTGGCGGTGGTCGAGCACATCTCGGAGCGCGTAGCGGTGATGTATCTAGGGCGCATCGTGGAAGTGGCGAGCGCCAGCGATCTGTACGCGCAACCGCTGCACCCGTACACGCGTGCTCTGCTGTCCGCGATCCCCGTGCCCGATCCGGCGCGCAAGCGCGAGCGCATCGTGCTCGCGGGCGACGTGCCGACGCCGATCAACCCGCCCGCCGGTTGCCGCTTCCACACGCGCTGCCCCGAAGCGATCCCTGAGTGCGCGCAAGTAGACCCCGACCTGCGCGAGGTCGCGCCCGGCCACACCGTCGCCTGCATACGCGTGCCCGGCTGGGCCGACGCGCCGACGAAGGCATGAGTACTATTGTCCGTTGTCATCTGTTTCGACAGTTGCCCGTTCCACTCTCAGCATTCACCTTGCGTCAGAGAGACAACGGACAACTGACCACGGACAACGGACACTTTCCCTTTGAAACCCGCGCCGCGCGCCGGGCGTATCAACGTGCGCTTTACACGCCGACACATTTGGGGCAGACTTTGCGCCGAAGACCCGACTGAACAACCCTCAAAGCAGATTGGATCGAAACTTATGAGCGAACCGAACCCCAGCAGCTACACGCCCTCCGACCTGCGCGCGGGCGCGGGCGAAGACGCCGCCGCGATGTCCACGCCGCAGACCCTGACCGGCATCTTCTTCGAGCCGGGGCGCACGTTCGAGGCGTTGCGCGCGCGCCCGCGCTTCCTCGTCGCGGCGCTCATCACGCTCGTCACCTTCATGGTGTTTCAGACCCTCTTCATCCAGCGCGTCGGCGGCTACGAGGCGTTCATCCGCGCGCAGGTGGAGGCGTCGCCGCGCACGGCCGAGATGCCCGCCGAGCAGAAGGAGCAGGCCATCGCCATGCAGACCAAGCCGGTCTTCAAGGCGCTCGGCTACCTCTCGCCGATCATCGGCGTGGCGATCTTCGTCGCGGCGGGCGCGGCACTCTACCTGCTCGGCACGATGGCGATGGGCAAGCAGATCAGCTACAAGCAGGCGCTCGCCGTGTGGACTTATTCGGGGCTGCCGCCCGGCATCATCATCATGGTGGCGAACCTGATCCTGCTCTTCCTCCGCTCGCCGGAGGACATGGACATCGCGCGCTCGGCCCGCGGTCTCGTCCACGCGAACCTGAGTCTGTTGGTGGACGGGACGGCGCACCCAGTGCTCGCCACCGCGCTCGGCTCGCTCGATCTGTTCCGCATCTACGGCCTGTTCCTCGCGGCGCTGGGCTTGCGCAAGGTGGCGCGCATGTCCGCCGGTTCGGCCTGGACGGTCGTGCTCATCATCTTCCTGCTCGGCGTGCTCTTCACCGTCGCCATCGCCACCATGACCGGCTCGGTCATGGCCTAACAGCAGTGACGAGTGACAAGTGACGAGTGACGAGCAAGAACTTTTCTTAACTCGTCACTCGTCACTTGTCACTCGTCACTGCTTTATTCGTACCGGAGTGCTTCGATGGGGTCGAGGCGGGCGGCCTTCCAGGCGGGCCAGAGGCCGAAGATGATGCCGATGCCGACGGAGGCGACGAAGCCGGCGACGGGGGCCCAGAGCGGCACGTAGGAGGGGACGAAGAGGCGGATCAGGAGCGTCGTCGCCCAGCCTATAGCCAGCCCGATGAGACCGCCCATGCCGGTCAGCGTCATCGCCTCGATGAGGAACTGCCAGAGGATGTCGCGGCGGCGCGCGCCCACCGCCTTGCGCGTGCCGATCTCGCGCGTGCGCTCCGTCACCGACACCAGCATGATGTTCATCACGCCGATGCCGCCCACCATCAGACCGACCGAAGAGATGACGACCATCGCCAGGGCGACGCCCGCCGTGATCGAGCGGAAGCTGGCGATGGCGGATTCGGCCGTCGTGACGCCGAAGTTGTTCGGCTGATCGAAGGGCACTTGGCGGCGGACGCGCATCATGTCCGTCACCTGGTCAATCGCCTCCTCCATGTGCCCGGTCTTGGCGACGGCGAGAATGGTCACGTCGTCGGCGTTCGGCTTGAGCTTGCGCGCGACGTTGTAGGGCACGTAGATGACGTTGTTGTCGTCGTTGTTGCCACTGCCTCCGCCCAACTGCCCGCGCTTCTCGAAGACGCCGAGCACACGGAACTCCTGCCCGCCGATCTCGATCTTCTGTTCCAGCGGCGACGTGTACGGGAAGAAGTTCTCCGCCACGCTCGCGCCGATCACGCAGACCTGCTGGTTCGTGTCGTTCTCGTACTCGGTGAACCAGCGCCCCTCGGCGATGTTTTCGATGCCGGCGCGCTCGTAGTCGGGCAGCGTCCCGTTCAGGTTCACGGCCGAAGAGGTCTTGCCGTTCGCGCCGACCAGGAGCTTCTGCCCGAAGAAGCTGTTCGTGATGTCGAGGAAGGGGACGGACAGCTCGACGGCGGGCAGGCTGCGCAGGGCGATGGCGTCGTCGTAGGTCAACTCCTTGCGCATGCGCTCCTCGCGCGAGCGCCGCCCGACGTGGATGCCCGTCTCATACTTGGTCAGGATGATCGAGCGCGTGCCGAACGACTCGATCTCCTTCGTCACGGCCAGATCGATCCCGCTGATGATCGAGGCAATCGCCATCACCGTCCACACGCCGATCACCACGCCCACCACCGTCAGGATCGAGCGCAGCTTGTTGGCGCGTAGCGTCGCCAACGCCATCCAGAAGTTCTCGTAAATGTCGCTGCGCAGTAAGTTCATAAGAGTGAGCAGTGAGCTGTGAGCGGTGAGCAGTAGGAAGCTTCGGGCTGCTTACTGCTCACTGCTTACTGCTTACTTTTAATCCGCCCGCAAGGCCTCAATCGGGTCGAGCCGCGCCGCCTTCCAGGCGGGGAAGATACCGGCGGCGACGCCGATGCCGCCGGAGACGGAGACGGCGATGATGATCGCGGCGATGGACAGAAACGTCGGGAAGAAGACGGCAGTCAAGACGCGCCCGACCGTCCACGCCAGGAAGACGCCGGTCGCGCCGCCGATGGCGGAGAGCGTGACCGCCTCGACCAGGAACTGTTTCAGGATGTCCGTGCGGCGCGCGCCGAGCGCCTTGCGGATGCCGATCTCCTTGGTGCGCTCGGTGACGGAGACGAGCATGATGTTCATGATCACGATGCCGCCGACGACCAGCGCGATGGCGGGCACGGCGATGGCCACGACGAAGATCGAGCCGAAGATGCGGTCGCGCAAGCCCGTGATCGCGTCGGGCGTCATGATGCCGAAGTTGTCGCGCTCGTTCGCGGGCACGCGGCGGCGCACGCGCATGATCTGCCGCGCCTCCTCGACCGCGTCGTTAAAGAGCGGGTCGGATTTGGCCGTGGCGATGAAGTAGAGCGAGCGATTGCGCGTCAGCCCGCCGAAGTTGTTGGCGTAGGTTTTGAGCGGCAGCGTGATGTAGTTGTCCTGCGGGATGCCGAGCACCGTGCCCTTCGCCACCGCCACGCCGACGACGCGGTAGGGCAGACCCGAAATGGAAATCTCCTCGTTGATGGCGCTGGTCGTGGGGAAGAGTTTCGAGGCCACGTCCGCGCCGAGGAAGGCGACGCGCGCCGCCGTGTTGTTCTCCAACTCGGTGAAGAAGCGTCCGTCGGCAATGTCTATGTTTTTGATCTCGGCAACGTTCGCCGTGACGCCGTCCACCTGCACGTCTTCGAGCACCTCGCTGCCGCGCTTGACGAGCGCGAGCGACGGGCGCGCGCCCGCGCCCAGCTTGTCTATTAGCGTGGCGTGCGCGCGCAGGTACTCGAAGTCGTCGAGCGTCAAGTCCTTGTTGCGGCGCGTGGCGGCGGCGATGGTGTCCGTGTCCTTGAAGTCCTCGAAGATGTTGAAGCGCTGGACGGTGAACGACTTCGACCCGATGCCCGCGATCTTCTCGTCCACGTAGCGGTTGAAGCCCTCGATCAGCGAGACGACGACCACGACGGCCGTCACGCCGATAATCATGCCCAGGAGCGTCAGCGCCGAGCGGAGCTTGTGCGCCCAGATCGCCGCGAGGGCGAGTTTTAAGGTCTCGACAAGTTTCACGTGCTGCTATTTTACGCGCGCGCGCCCAAATAGTTTAGTTCAGACGCCGAGTTCGATGCGTGGGAGCGAGGAAAATGTGCTAAAGGGGCAAACAACAGGCGCAAAAAGTCGAGCCAGCCCGCGCGAGCGGGCGGCAGACGGCGGCTCATAGCCTGCCGCCTGCCTTCTATTCGTACCGCAGCGCCTCAATCGGGTCGAGCCGCGCCGCCTTCCACGCGGGCCACATGCCGAAGATGATGCCGACGCTGGCGGAGATGCCGATGCCGACGGCGATAGCCCAGACGGGCACGAAGGCCGGCAGCGGTGAGAACTGATTCATCGCCAGACTGATCAACTCGCCGACGGCCAGACCCGCCAAGCCCCCGATGCCGGTCAACACCACCGCCTCGATCAAAAACTGCGACAGGATGTTGCCGCGCGTCGCGCCCACGGCCTTGCGCACGCCGATCTCTTTCGTCCGCTCCGTCACCGAGACGAGCATGATGTTCATCACGCCGATGCCGCCGATCATGAGGGCGACGAACGAGATGGCGGTCAAGACGAGCGCGGTCGCGCCCGTCAGTTGGTTGTAGAAGTCGAGCAGCGAATCCTGCGACGAGACGCCGAAGTTGTTCGGCGCATTGAGGGGCACGCGGCGGCGGCGGCGCAGCAAATCCGTGATCTCGTCCATAACGGGGCGCACGTCGGCGCGCGTGTTGGGCCGCACGATGACGAAGTAGACGGTTATGGGCGGCTGCACCTCCGGGCAGTACTTCTGGTAGGTCGTGAGCGGGATGAAGAGCGAGTTGTCGCGCGACTGCCCGAAGAAGTTGCCCAGGGTCTGCATCACGCCGATGACGCGAAAGGGCGTGCCGCCGATCTTGATCTCCTTGTCGAGCGGGTCTTCGTACTTGAAGAGCGCGCGCACTACGTCCTGCGCCAGTACGCAGACGTTCGCGCGCTCCTGCAAGTCTATCTCGTTGATGAAGCGCCCGCGCTCGACGTACTGCGAGTGCGTGAACTCGTAGTACTGCGTCACGCCCAGCAGCACGGGCGTGTCCGTCTGCTGGTCGCCGTAGCGGATCACCTCCGAGATTTTGCGGTAGATCGGCGAGACGCTCGCCACGCCCGGCAACTCGCGCATCGCAGCGGCGTCCTCCACCGTCAAATCCTTGCGCTGCCGCTCCTCCGCGCTCGGCTGGCGGCCGAAGCTCGGATCGAACTTCGAGACGAAGATCGTATTCGACCCCAGCGACTCGATCTGCTCGGCGAAGGCGCGGTTGAGGCCCTGTATGATCGAGACCATGAACGTCAACGTGATGACGCCAATCGCCACGCCCAGAATCGTCAACGCCGAGCGCAGCTTGTTCGCCCTGATCGTGTCCACGGCCATCGCCGCCGATTCTCTGATGTCGTCGAAGGTCATAGTTAGCCCGACTTCACTCGCCTACGAGGGCGAGTGCCCGATCCATTACTTCGTCGGATAAGTACATACCGCTCTGTCGTAACTGCACGAGGAGCGGCCGCGCAGCGCCGTGCTGCCAAGTCGTCAATAATCGCTTCCGAACTGGGGTGCGCCAGCGCCCACGCGAGCACTGCCGACTCTCCTCGCCCAAGTCCCCATGCTTGAATGTGTGGCGGGACGGGCGGAGTCTGCGTCACGATTAGCCAGACCGTATCGGCTAGTGCGCGGGCGGTCGGATCGCCCGCGCCGTGCTGTTGAATCTCCGTCGCGACGGCAGCGGGTACAATAAGTTCCGGCGTTGCCAGTTGCAGCAGATTTAGTAAGCCGCCCCGTGATAAAAAGATCAGGGGTGAAGCGTTGACCACAGCACGTTCAGCCACGCTTGAGTTCCTTTTCGAGGTCGGCGAAATCTACGACGAAGGCCGCAGCGCCTTCGCGCGCAAGGGCCAGCAGAAACTCGGTGCGATCCATGTCGGCAAGCTGCGCCGCCTTTTCCTGTGAGATGTCGCCACGCTCGTACCAGTGGATCGCCGCCGCCAGCCGCAACTCGCGCGCAAACTCGTCGGGGGAACGACGGAGCGCGGCAAGCACGTCATCGTCCAATTCAAGAGTTATTTCCATGGTGCCCCTCCCGCGTATTCACTCTGCCCTTAACGCCTCGATAGGGTCAAGCCTGGCCGCCTTCCACGCGGGCCAGATGCCGCTGACGATGCCGACGATGGACGAGACGCTGACGCCGAGGACGGCCGAGAGCGCGCTGATGAGGAGCGGGAAGCGCATCAGCGCGGAGATGCCGTAGGCGAGACCGAAGCCGCAGAGGACGCCTAAAGCGCCGCCGGTCGCGGCGAGCAGCACCGCCTCGATCAGGAATTGCAGCAGGATGTCCTTCTGCCGCGCGCCGATGGCCTTACGGATGCCGATCTCTTTGGTGCGCTCCGTCACCGACACGAGCATGATGTTCATCACGACGATGCCGCCGACGACGAGCGAGATGGCGGCGACGCCGATGGTGACGAGGTAGATGTTCGCCGTCGCCTTGCTGTAGAGGTCGAGGAAGACGGCCTGCGTCTCGATGGTGAAGCCGTCCTCGGGGTCGTTGAAGGTCTTGCCGCGCCGCGTGCGCATGATCGTGCGCACCTGATCTTCGGTCTCCTCGATCAGCGCGGCCGAGTGCGCCTGCACGAAGACGACGAGCGCGCCGGTGTTCGTGCCGAACGCCTTGCGGTAGGTCTGGTACGGGATGTAGACGTAGTTGTCGCGCGAGAAGCCGAAGATTTTGCCGAGCGGTTCGGGCACGCCGACGATCTTATACTCGCGCCCCTCGATGCGGACGGTCTGCCCGACCACCTGCTCGGCCGGTGCGCCGCCGAACAGATTCTGCACCACGTCGGGGCCGACGACGCACACATCGCGCCCCGCCGCCTCTTCCGAGTCCGTCCACTCGCGCCCGGTCGTGACGTTGATGTTGTCGAAGCCCAGGACGGAGAGCGTCGTGCCGCGGATGAGCACGCCCTCGGACTTCTGATCGCCGTGCTTGACGATGGCGGTTGTGTTCCACGCCATGCCCGTGTGCGCGCAGAGCGTGCACAGGCGTGTGATCGCCTCGTAGTCGTCTTCGACCATGTCCTTGCGACGGTTGAATTTGACGAAGTCCTCGCGCGAGAGGATGACCTGCGGGCGCTTCGAGACCGAGAAGACGGTCGAGCCTTGCGACGAGAAGGTCTGCGCGACCGTCATGTCGAGGCCCTTGATGATCGTGACGACGGCGATGACCGCCGCGACGCCAACCACGATGCCGACGAGCGTCAGCAGCGTGCGCAGCTTGTTGGCGCGCAGGCTGCCGCCCGCGATGCGCAGGGATTCGAGCGTCGTGTGGACGAAGAGCCAGCGCGAGCCGGCGCGCGGGCGCGCGGGCGCGGTGCTGCGCCGCGCGCCGCCGGGCTGCGCCGGTTTCAGCTTTGCCACCGGGATTTGCTCTTGCGTCAGCATCGGCAATATTGATCGGATTGCGGAGTCTTGCCTCTCATCCATATTACGAATTCGGCGTGAGGTTAGTTTATCAACGTAAACTATGACGCGGGGTAAAGGTCAAGCCCCGCGGCCGAAAACGAAAAGCGCGGCGAGATTTCCTCATCGCCGCGCCGCTCGCCGTTAACTGCCCTTGCTTCACTTGATCCGTTCGTCCTTCTCGATCTGCCCGTCGCGGATGGAGATGACGCGGTGTGCGCGCTCGGCGATGTCGTGCTCGTGCGTGACGACGATGATCGTGTTCCCCTCGGAGTGGAGTTTCTCGAAGAGGTTCATGATCTCGATGCTCGTGTGCGAGTCGAGCGCGCCGGTCGGCTCGTCGGCCAAGAGCAGCGACGGGTGGTTGACGAGCGCGCGGGCAATGGCGACGCGCTGGCGCTGCCCGCCCGAAAGCTCGTTCGGCCGGTGCGTCATGCGGTCGGCGAGTTCGACCGACGTGAGCGACCGCTTCGCCATCTCGTGCCGCTCGCCGGAACTGATGCCGGCGTAGATGAGCGGCAACTCGACGTTGTGCAGGGCCGTCGCGCGCGCGAGCAGGTTGAAGGTCTGGAAGACGAAGCCGATCTCCTTGTTGCGGATGCGCGCCAACTCGTCGTCGTCCATGTCGGAGACGAGCTTGCCGTTGATCCAGTAGCGCCCGCGGCTCGGCGTGTCCAGACAGCCGATCAAATTCATCAGCGTGGACTTGCCCGAACCCGATGGGCCGATGATGGCAACGTACTCGCCGCGCTGCACGTCGAACGAGACGCCGCGCAGGGCGTGCAACTCTTCCGACCCCATCTGGTAGGTGCGCCAGATGTCGCGCATTGAGATAAGCGCGGCGGGCACGGCGTCGTGCGCCAGTAGGTCGCCCCGCTCAAGGCGCTCTTCGAGGGGAGGCGCTTCCAGTATCGCTTGACTCATATCGGCTTCTCTCTCTGCCATATAAGAACTACAGTGACGAGTGACAAGTGACGAGTGACGAGCAAGAAGTTTTTTAACTTGTCACTCGTCACTTGTCACTCGTCACTGCTTTTCTGCTTCCTCGCCGCCCACCGGGCCGTAGAACATGACCCAGACGGCGAAGTCGGCGGTGAAATTTTCAAAGCGGTGCGCGACGCCGGCCGCTGCGAACAGGAAGTCGCCCGCCGCGCAAGGCCGCCGCCCGTCGCCGCTCACGAACTCGCCGCCGCCCTGTAGGACGACGTAAAGCTCGTCGCGCGCGTGCGGCGTCTGGTCGTCCACGCCGCGCGGGGCGTAGAGCTTGACCTGCAACGTGCCGTGCTCGAACAGGAGCACGCTACGCTCGGCGCGCAATTCAGGCACGCGCGCCAGCGCCTCGGCCGCCGTGATGGCGTGTGTGCTCATCGCGGGGCGCGCGCCCTACTTGGCCTCGCTCGCGTTGGCGTTGCCTTCGCCCGGCTTGCGCGTCTGCTTCTTGACGACCGCGCCGTCCTTGAGCGTGCGTAGGACGCGGCTCGGCCCCGTGATGACTTCCGCGTTCGGCTGTAGGCCGCTCGTGATCTCTATGTCGGACTCGCCCGTGATGCCGGTCTCGACCTGCACGAACTTCGCCTTGTTGCCTTGCAGGATATAGACGCCCTTGATGTCCTTCGGCTTCTCGCCGCCCGGCGACGGCGCGGGCACGCTGCCCTGCGGCGTCGCGCCGGGCGTAGGCGTCGGCGCAGGCTTCTCGATGACGGCCTGGAGCGGCACGGCCAGGACGTTCTGCTTGGTCTTCGTCGTGATGGTCGCGGTCGCCGTCATGCCGGGGCGCAGCGCGTCGCGCATGTCCTGCGGCAGCTTCGACATGTCTATGCCGATGACGACCTTGAACTCTTTCGCCTCCTGCACGTTGACGCGCTCGGTCAAGCCGCCGCTCGTCGTGGCGGACTTGCCGATGGCGAGCGGGTTCTTCTGCGTCACCGCGCCGACCATCTCCTTGTCGCCCATCGCGTCCACCTTAATCTTCACCTGCTGCCCGACCTCGACCTCTTTGATCTCGGTCTCGTCCACGTTCACCTCGACGTTGATCGCGGACATATCGGCGATGGTCATCAAGGGCGTGGACTGGAAGTTGGCGAGCGCGAACTGCCCCTGGCGCGCGGGAATGTCGGCGACGACGCCGGTGAGCGGCGACAGTTGCGTGGCCTTGTTGCGCTGGCTCACGTCGCCGCGCAAGACCGCCTGCTGCTGGTTGACGCGCGCCTCGCTCGACTTGACGCTCGCCTGCGCGCGCTGTACGCCGATCTGCGCGTCGCGCACGTTCACCTTCGCCTGGTTGACGCGCGCCTTCGACTCCTCGACGGCGATCTTGCGCTGCTCAAGCTCGGCCTGCGCCGTGCGGAGCGCAACCTGCGCCGTCTCCACGCGGTCGCGCGCCGCGTCGTACTCCACGCGCGACGCGACGCCCGTCTCGACCAGTTGCGTCGAGCGCTTCAACTCGCGTTGCGCCGTGTTCAGGTCAACCTGCGCGCGATCCACGCTCGTCTGCGCCGTCACGACCGCCTGCCGCGCCTGCGCCAGGCTCGCCTCGGCGACGCTCAGCGCCTGCTGCTGCTGCGCGACGTTGTTCTCGGCCGAGGAGACGGCGGCGCGCGCGTTCTGCACGTCGCTGTAAGCGACCTGCACGGCCGCCGCCTGCGCCTCCTGTCCCGACTGTAGCTGCGTCGGGTCGAGCCGGACGAGCGGCTGCCCCTGCGTCACGTGGTCGCCGGGGTTGACGTAAATCTCCTCGATGCGCCCCGCCACCTCGCTCGTCAGGTTGATGAACTTGACGGGGCGGACTTCGCCCGACGCGGTGACGGTCGAGCGCAGTTCGGGGCGCGTCTCGATCTTGACGACCGTGACCTCCGGCTCGTCCTTGCGCCCGGCGGCGATGCTGATGATGACGACGATGGCGACGACGGCCACGGCGGCGACCGAGATGATAATCTTCTTCTTGCGGCTGAGAGCCATAACTTTCGTGTTCCTCTGATAGGTGGATTAAATGTCTGTCGGGCTAACCGCTGATCTTGACATAAACCGGCGCGCCCTGCCAAACCCGCACGAAACCGCCGCCTCACGTCCGGACTCTTCTACGTCGAAATGGCGCAAACAGTTTCAAAAGACAGTGACGAGTGACAAGTGCCGAGTGACGAGCGGGCCAAATCGGGGCAGCGGTGTCGGCCCTTAAGATGCGGGGTAAGCCCACGCCGGTGCTTTTACTCGTCACTCGTCACTTGTCACTCGGCACTGCACTTCTGTTGTCGCGCCTTTCCGTTTCGCGTTACAATGAGCCGCTTTACGGCGGCCGGGGGCGCGTCGCGCCGCGCGGGCCACGTCGTCTTGACCTTCTATCTCGCCAGCAACCGAAGTGCCCGCTTGAACGGGAGCTTGTAAGGCCAATGAACACCTGCGACAAGTGTCGGACGGAGAACGCGGACGACGCGCAGTATTGCGACGAGTGCGGCGCGCCGCTGGGGCGGGGCCAGCGGGCGGCGAGCACGCCGGTCGTGGCCATCTCAGAGGCGGCCGCCGCGCACGCCGGCACGGGCCGGCCCGCGTGGGCCGGCGGGGCGGGCGCGGGGCACACGGGCCAGCACGCCGCGCACGCCAGCCTGACCATCCAGCGCGGGCGCTCGGCCGGCAAAGAGTTTCCGTTGAACGAAGACGAGTGTTACGTCGGGCGCTGGGACGCCGACAGCGGCATCTTCCCGGACGTTGATCTGGACGCGGACGACCCCGAGGCGAAGGTCTCGCGCCGCCACGCGCGCATCACGCGGCGCGCGGGGCAGTACTTCATCGAAGACCTCGGCTCGACCAACGGCACGTTCGTCAACCGCGGCCGCCGGCTGCTGCCCGGCGACCGCCAGCCGCTCAACGACGGCGACGAGATCATCATCGGCAAGACGTTTCTGAAATTTAAGGTGCTCGATAGTAACTAAGCTGTTGTCAGTTGTCCGTTCTTTTCGGCGCGCGAGTTGAAGGCTAAAGACGAACGGGCAAGTGACCGCGCAAGAACAACGGACAACTGACAAACCTGAACGAGATGCTCCTCTGTCCGCAATGTGGCGCGAGCGCCACGCCGGGAGATCGGTTCTGCGGCGACTGTGGCACGTCCCTGCCGCCGCAGGCCCCCGTGTCCGCCGAGATCGCAGGGCAGGCAGCGCCCATGCGCGCGGCGGCGGCGGCGGCGTCTACCGCGTCATCCGACGCGCCGGCCGGCGAGCGTGCTGCCGCCGCGCCCGCACCTGACGGGACGGACGAAGATACGGCCGGAGCGACCGAGGCGGACGCCGTTGCGCCGGCCGCGCAGGCGGAGGGCGCGGCGGCGGAAGAGTCTCCTGCGCCGTTGCCGCAGCCCGCAGCGGCGGCGGAGCAACCTGCGCCGGCCGAGCGCGAGGACACGAACCAGGACTTGAGCGAAGCGAATCAGGACTTGGGCGCGGCGCAGCCCATGGCGGACGAGGGCGCGGACGCGCGCGGGACGGACGGCGGCGCAATGGCCGCGAGTGAGTCGGCCGCCGCGCCCGCAAGTAGCGCGCCGCCCGCGGCCACCGCCCGCAGAGGCTCGACGGGCCGGCTGCGCGCGCAGGCGAAGCAGCTTGATCCGGGGACGCTCCTCTACGGCCGCTACGAGATCGTGCGGCGCATCGGCGGCGGCGGCATGGGCGCGGTCTATCTCGCCAAGGATCGCAACCTGGGCGATCAGCCGCGCGCCGTCAAGGAGATGATCCAGTCGCAGTTGGACGAATCGCAGCACGAGAAGGCGATCAACGACTTCCGGCGCGAGTCCATGCTGCTCGCCGCGCTCGAACACGCCTCCATCCCGACCATCTACGATTATTTCTACGACGACACGGCCAGCCGCTTCTACCTCGTCATGAAATACATCTCCGGCGGCGACCTGCTCGCGCGCCTGCGGAACGCGCAGAACGGCAGGCTCGACGAGAAGACGGTCGCCGACTGGGGTATGCAGGTCGCGGACGTGCTCGACTACCTGCACCGGCGCAACCCGCCGATCATCTACCGCGATCTCAAACCCGCGAACCTGATGATTGACGGCAACACGGGGCGCATCATGCTGATTGATTTCGGCATCGCGCGCTGGGTCGCGCCGCAGGAGAAGGGCGTCACCGCCGTCGGCACGATGGGCTACGCGCCGCCCGAACTGTTCAGCGGCAAGGTCGTGCCCGCCTCCGACATCTACTCTCTGGGCGCGACGATGTTTCACCTGCTGACCGGCGCAGACCCGCAGGACAATCCGCTCCTCATCTTCGACTTCACGAAGAACCCGCGCCCGCGCCAGCTCGCGCCCGCGCTCTCAAACGAGATCGAGGCGCTGCTGATGCGCGCGGTCGAGTACAAGCCGGAGAACCGTTTCCGCACGGCCGCCGAGTTGCGCGACGCGCTCGCGGCGCACCTCGAACGCCTGCGCACGGGGCAGGTGACTTACGGCACGCCGAACGAGCCGGCGAGCGCCAAGACCATCCAGACCGAGATGGTCTATTGCGGCTTCTGCGGCGGGCGCATCGCGGCCGACGATCTCTACTGCGCGCACTGCGGGCAGCGGCAGCCGCTGGCGACGGCGAGCGCAGCACTGCGTTCGGCGCGCGCGACGGCGAAGCTCGTCGTGATGGGCACGACCGAGCTTGACTCGTCGTTCCAGTTGCACAAGGAGAACAGTCTCGTCGGGCGCACCGATCCGAACTCGAACATCTTTCCGGAGGTCGATCTGTCGCGCTTCGACCCGCACACGAAGGTCTCGCGCCGCCACGCGCGCATCTTCCGCAAGGGCGACGTGTACCTGGTCGAAGACCTCGGCTCGATCAACGGCACGGTCATCAACGACTCGCTCCGGCTCGCGCCCTACCAGCCGCGCGCCCTGGAGAGCGGCGACAAACTGCGCCTCGGCGAGACGACGCTGCACTTTCTGATCGGGTAGTCAGTTGTCCATGGTTAGTTGTCCGCTGTCTTCGGTGCGCAGGTTGACCGCCGAAGGTGACACGGGCAGGTGACGAAAGAGAGAATAACGGACGACTGACCACGGACGACGGACAAGTTTTTCATGGAGGCCGATTTCACAAACGACGCGCTGGCGCACGACGCGGTGTATGGGCAGCACGCGCGCGCGCCGTTCGCGTTGCGCTGCGGCGCGCTGCTGGTGGACTACACGGTGGTGGCGGGAATCGCGGCGTCCGGGACGATCCTGGCGCAACTCTTCGGCGGCGGCTCGCGCAAGGCGGGCGGCAGCGTCATCGAGTTCGCGCTCGTCGTCGCCCTGGCCGTGGCGATTTTGAACTTTCTTGTGCTGCCCGGCTTCACGGGACGGACGCTCGGCAAGTGGGTCACGGGCCTGCGCGTCGAGCGCCGCGATGGCGAGCCGCTCGACTTCTGGAGCGCGCTGCTGCGGCACACCGCCGGCTATCTACTGTCACTCCTCCCATTGGGGCTGGGCTTTCTCCTCGCTGCTTTCAACCGCGAGGGGCGCGCGCTGCACGACATGATCGCCGGCACGGTGGTCGTGCGCGACGGCGGCGCGCTGCCACGCTGACCGGGCGGTTTAGAACACAGATGACAAAGACATGTCCAGGTTGCGGGGCGACCGCCCCGGCTGACGCGCGCTTCTGCCGCCACTGCGGCACGGCGCTGCGCACGACTGCGACCGGCAGCGCGGGCGGCGGTGCGACCGTCTCGCCCCTCGCCGCCACCGCGCCGCTATTCGATCAGGGCGTCGCCACCGGCGAGCTTGAAGCGGCCGAGCCGCGCTTTAGCGCGCCGCTCGCGGCCGACGAGCATGCGCCCGCCGCTCAGTCTCCGGCCACGACCACGACCACGAGCGGCGAGATCACGATCCCGGTCGTTCGGGCCGCGCAGCAGACCACGACGAGTCTGGCCGCGCCGGACGCCGACGCGCGCCAGTCCGCCCCGTTCGCGCCGACTCAGCTGACCGCGTCCGCGCCCCTCGCGCCCGCGCCGTCCGCGCCGCTGCCTGAGCCGGCCCCGCCCGAACGACGCGCCCTGCGCGTGTGGCTCGTCGGCGGCATACTCCTCGGCGCGCTGCTCCTGTGCGTCGTGGCCGCCGGTCTCTGGTTTGTCATGAGAGCGCGGCGCGCGCCCGCCGCGCCGCCGAACGCGGACGTGCCCGTCGTCACCGCCGACGCGCGGCAGCAGGCGCAGGCGAAGATCGGCGAGGCGCAGTTGCTGTTGGCGGCGGGCGACACGGTCGCGGCGACGGCGCGGCTGCGCGAGGCGGTCACGCTCGACCCGGCGGACGCCGAGGCGCACCGGCAACTCGCGCAGTTGCTGATCGAAAGCGGCGCGCGCCAGACCGCGATTGAGGAGCTGCGCGCCGTCACGCGCCTTGAGCCGAACGACAAGGACGCCTGGCGGCAACTGGCCGAGGCGCAGTTCGCCGAAGGCGCTTACGCGGACGCCGCCGACAGCTATCACACGCTGATGGACGTGTCGAACGAGGCGGCGACCGACGACCGCCTGCAACTCGCCTACGCCGACGCCCTGCGCCTGGCCGGGCGCGCGGACAATGCGCGCGCCCTCTACCGCCGCCTCGCCGCCTCGCCGCTCGCCGACGTGGCACGCGCGAGCAAACAGCGGCTGACCGAACTGAACGCGCCCCCGACCGGCGAGACCGCCAGCGCGGCCACGCACAACGCAAACGCGAACACGACAAACGGCGCGCAGCCCGCGTCGCCGATGAACCGCGCGCTCGCGCTGCCCGCGTCGTCGCCGCCGCCGGTCGCCGCGCCGTCGCCCGTCGCCGCTGCCGCCACCAACGTCCCGCACACGCCCGCCGAGCACTACGAGCGCGGCGTGAGTCTATGGGCGACGAACCGCGCCGCCGCCACCGCCGAGTTCCGCGCCGCCGCCAACGCGGGCAACCCGGACGCCTACTACTACCTCGGCCTCAGTGTCGCCGAAGGGCGCAACCCGCAGTCGCTGAGCCGCGCTGAGTTGGTCTCCGCCCTCGGCTACTTCCAAAACGCCCGCAGCGGGCGCTACGCTGCCCAGGCCCGCCGCTACGAGGATCAACTCGGCCAAGAGTTCGACCGCCGCCGCAAGCAATAAAGCAGTGACGAGTGACAAGTGACAAGTGACGAGTTAAAATCTGTCCCCGTGCTTAACTTGTCACTTGTCACTCGTCACTCGTCACTGTAGTTCTTATGCCCGATCTGATCGTCAAATACCCCGACCGCGCGCCCGACACGTTCCACCTGGGCCGCCTGCGCATCACCATTGGGCGCTCCGCCCGCAACGACCTGTGCATCCCCGACCCGTTCGCCTCGCGCGTCCACGCCGAGGTGCGGCGCGAGGGCGACCAGTACGTGCTGCAAGACCTGGGTTCGGCCAACGGCACGCTCTACAACGGCGAGCGCGTCGAGGGCGCGGTCGGTCTCACGCCGGGCGGGCGCGTGCAGATAGGCGAGACCGAGATCGAGTTCTTCGATCAGGCGGCGAGCACCGGGGCGGTCATGGCGACGATGATCGCCGACATGCCTTCGCCGCCGCCCGACGCGACCATCGCGCTCGACTCCGGCCACCGCACCACGTCGGGCTTGCTCGAAGCCATCGAGGGCGCGCGCACGCAGAAGTCGGGCGAGATCAGGCAGGCGACCAGCCTGCTCACGCAGCAGCGCCCGAAGTCGCTCCCGCCGCCGTCGTCCGGGGCGACGGCCGTCGCGCAGACCGCGGCGCACAGCGATCTGCTCGCGCTCATCAGCAAGGTCTCGGTCACGCTGCTTGCGCCCGCGACGCTCGACGAGACCTTGCGACAGGTCACGTCGCTCGTCTTCGAGGCCGTGGCGGCCGACCGCTGCCTGATCATGCTGCGCGACGTGAAGACGGGCGAGTTGCAGGTGCGCGTGGCGCAACTGCGCGACCGCAAGGGCGATCTCGGCGAGATTCGCGTCAGCCGCTCGATCATCGAGGAGGTGGTGGGGCAGGGGCGCTCCGTCCTAACGTCCGACGCGCAGCACGACCCGCGCTTCATGTCCTCGACGATGACGATCCAAGGCATCCGCTCGGTGCTGGCCGTCCCGCTCGGCGTCGGCGACAAAATCTTCGGCATGATCTACGCCGACTCGCCGCTCGCCGAAGCGCGCTTCACGCAGGATCACCTGACCGTGCTGACGACGCTCGCCTCGGTCGCCGCTATCCGCGTCGAGAACGCGCGGCTACTGGAAGAGCAGATCGACCGCGAGCGGTTGGAGCGCGAGTTGGCGCTGGCGCGCGAGATACAACAGCGCTTCCAGCCCACCTCACCGCCGCTCGTGCAAGGCTTCGAGCTACAAGGTATCAGCTTCCCCTGTTACGAGATCGGCGGCGACTACTACGACTTCATCGAGCGCCCGGACGGTCGCCTCATCATCGCGCTCGGCGACGTGTCGGGTAAAGGCACGTCCGCCGCGCTCCTGATGTCTTCGCTCCACGCCGCCATCCACGCGCAGATCACGGCGCACCAGTCGCTCACAGACATGATCTCGGCCGTCAACCGCTACCTGGCCGACACGATCCCGCCCAACCGCTTCATCACGCTCTTCTGCGCCGAACTCGACTCGCAGACGGGCACGCTCGCCTTCATTAACGCCGGGCACAACCCGCCGCTCATCGTCCACGCCGCCGGCACGATGGAGCAACTAGGCGCGGGCGGCATGCCGCTCGGCATCCTGCCGAACGCGCCCTACCGCGAGGGCAAGACGCAACTGCAACCCGGCGACGCGCTCGTTATCTACTCAGACGGCGTGACCGAGACGCAGAACCAGCAGGGCGAGGAGTTCGGCCCCGTCCGTCTCTACGACGTGGTCGCGCGCAACCTCGACGCCACCGCCTCCGGCATCCGCGACAAGATCGAGGCCGCGCTGACCAAGTTCGCGCAAGGGACGGCGTCGGTTGACGACATCACGCTCGTCATCGTCAAGCGCCAGGCCGAGGGCGTCATGGTCGCGTCGAGCCGGGGCTGAAACGCGCGAGCGGGCGAAAGGAAGAGGGTGTGCCGGTGGCAGAGTTGATTCAGCAGTACGCGCAGCCATTGGTGGATCAGGGCGGAGTCGTTTACACGGTCTTCGCCTACGGCGAGCAGCGCGATGACGGCACTTGGGCGGGCTGGCTGGAATTCCAGCCAGCGCAGGGTGCGTTGCCGCGCCGCCGCACCGAGCGCGAGACCACGCAGCCCGACAGGGGCGCGCTCGCCTACTGGGCGTCCGGCTTAGAGCCGCTCTATTTCGAGGGCGCTTTCGCCCGCGCCTACGCGGTGTGACACCGGCCGCGCGTGTGAGTTAGAAGGGACAGTGCCGGGCATGGATAAGCGCAGGCTGGCGCGGATCGAAGAATACATCTTGAACCTCTTCCGCCAGCGCGGGGCGGCGCGGCTGTTGGCGCGCGAGATTTTCACGAGCACAGACGAGTACGCGAACGCCGATCTCGTCCGGGCGTTCGAGGACTTGGAAAAGAAGTGGCGGCTGCTCGTGCGCTACACAAAAGAGGGCAGCGACTGGGTCGCGCTCACGCCGGAAGGCGCTGCGCACGTCGGCGTGCCGCAGACCCAAACCGCCGATCAGCCCGAAGCACTGCCGCACCCCCCGAAGAGTTCCACCTGACGAGCACGCGCCCCGCCCGACAGCTTCCGCCACACGAAGCACGCGCGCTTAAGTCGGCCGCCGCCGGGCGGTAGTGATGCAGTTTAGCTTGAGTGAATAACGCAGTCGGTGCACCACAGAGGCACAGAGGGCGCAGAGGCAGCACGGAGGCTTGTTCTTCTCTGTGCCCCCTCCGTGCCCTCTGTGCCTCTGTGGTGAGTGCGGCCTGCCACTTCCTCAAGCCAACGTGCACCACTACCCGCCGGGCGGCAGCTTTCGGTCTGCAACGGTGAGGTTGTAACATTCGGGCCAGGAGCGCAAGGGATGAAGAAACACTGGGCAGGTGTGGGGGAACTATCAGCTTGCGCGGCGTGACCAGCAATAAGGCGCTCATAAATCTCAGACCGACGCAATAGGATCGGCACGCGGCGCGCGTCGTCGCCCGACGAGCAGGGAGGGTGGAACAGTGGGTAGCAGCAAACGGGTTGCTGAGGATGCGGCGACGCGCGCGCGCCAAAACAGTGAAACCTTGGCCGGCGCGCTGCGCTGCCGGCGCAAGTTCCTGCGCTTCTTCCCCGGCGGCTTCCGCGACGAGACCTACGTTGACTGGGAGCGCAGCTACAAATGGGAGACGCACGAGCGCTGGGAGCAGGCGCTTGGCCGCGACGAGTTTCGCGCGCTGCTGCGCGGCGGCGAGTTCACGGAGATCGCCGCCCGCGCCGTGCGCGTCGAACAACGCTCCCGCCACAGCATGATCTTCTCCTTCGAAAAGATGGCGCTGCGCGACGCCGTCAAGTCGCCGGAGGGCGCGCGCGCCTTCAGCGAAGGGCTGTATGAATTTCTGCACGGCGCGGGCAGCGTCGAGTACAGGTTCACACGCTGGGTTGCGGCGGTCGCCGCGCTACCGCGCCGGCAGACGCGCGTGCTCACTTGGCCGCTCGTGACCGTCTTCGGCTTCATCGCACAGCCGGACACACACATCTTCCTCAAGCCGAACGTCACGCGTACCGCCGCCCGCGCATACGGCTTCGATCTGCAATACAAGTCGCGCCCCTCCTGGGCGACTTACGCAAGCCTCCTGGAATTCGCCGCGGTTGTGCGCCGCGACCTCCGCGACCTGCGCCCGCGCGACATGATCGACCTCCAATCGTTCATGTGGGTGCAAGGGTCGGACGAGTACGAAGAGTGACCACCGGCTAGGCACACGGACGAAGTGCGGCGCTCGCTAATCTGGCTTCCACCTGTCCTTATTGCTAAACTGCTTTCCGTGATAGGAGGTGCGCGTGATGGCGACGGAAACAATCACCCTTGAACTCGACGCCGACGCCGCGCAGGTCTTCAAGTCGGCGGCGGCGAGCGAGCGGGAGAAACTGAGCGCGCTGTTCGGCTTCTGGCTGAAGGAGTACACCAGGGCCGATGTCGCATCGTTAAAGGATACGATGGACGAGATTAGCGCGCAGGCGCAGAGCCGAGGGCTGACGCCGGAAGTCTTAGCGGCCATCCTTGAGGCGGAATGATGTGCGGTTCGTCTTCGACACGAACGTGATCGTAAGCGCGGCACTTCTCGCGCAGTCTGTCCCGCGACAGGCTTTCGACAAGGCGCTAGACCAAGGCAAAATACTCATCTCAGTGCCCACCCTGCTCGAACTGGCCGAAGTTCTCGGTCGTGAGAAGCTGAACAAGTATTTGCTCGAAGAAGAGCGGATGCGCTTCCTCATAGCATTCCTCAAAGAGGCGGAGTTGGTGGAGATCGAAGAGAGGATTAGTGCCTGCCGGGATGCTAAAGACGATAAATTTCTGGAACTGGCCGTGAGTGGTCAGGCGGATTGTATCGTGACCGGCGATGACGACTTGCTGGTGCTCAATCCCTTTCGCGACATTCTCATACTTAAACCAAAAGAATTCCTGAGCGGGCTATGGCCGCGCCGCCCTACCTTTATAAGCGGCTGAGACTTTCCTTAATCCGCTCCGTACTCTTCTCGCCGATGCCGTCAACGAGATCAAGCCCGCCGCCGGCAACGAACTTTTTCAGATCGTCAACGGAAGATATTTTGAACTGCTGGTAGAGCGTGGCGGCGGTCTTGATGCCGATGCCGCTCACGTCCAGGAGATCGAGGACGGATTCGGGCGTCTCCGCCTTGAGGCGCTCGTAAGCCTCGAACGTGCCGCGCTCGGTGAGTTCCATGATCTTGCCGCTGATGGCCTTGCCGACGCCGGGGAGCGCCTGCAAGCCTTTGACGCCTTCCGTGCGCGCGATCTCGGCGAGCGGCGTGGGCCAGACCTCGATCATCTCGGCCGCGTTGCGATAGGAGCGCACGCGGAAGCGATCCTCTCCGCGTATCTCCATCAGCAGCGCCAGCCGCTCGAAGCGCCGCGCGATCTCTTCGTTGGTCATAGGACAAGTCCAATGTCCCAAGTCCAATGTCCAATGTCTCAGTCGGATGTCTGAAGTCCAATTCAGGACTTGAGACATTGGACATTGGACTTGGGACTTAAAATCAGGGCATCCCGCCGCATATTATGATACTCTAATGTGTTCAACTCCCAGCAAATTTAACTCTTGAGGGACTCACGATGAGATTTAGAAGACTGACGGGCGCGCTGCTGTGCGCGCTCTTCGTGCTGTCGCCGCTCGGCGGGGTCGCGTGGGCGGACGAGGGCATGTGGCCGTTCAACAACGTGCCGAAGGCAGAGATCAAAAAACGTTACGGGTTCGACGTGACCGACGAGTGGCTGCGCCACGTGCAGCTTGCCTCCGTCCGCTTCAACAACGGCGGGTCGGGGTCGTTCGTCTCGCCCGACGGGCTGGTGCTGACGAACTACCACATCGTCGAGGACTTTGTCGGCGAGTTGTCGAACGAGCAGAAGGACTACGCCAAGGACGGCTTCCTCGCGCGCACCCGCGCCGAGGAGATGAAAGTGCCGAACCTTGAGTTGAACGTCTTGCAGTCCATCGAGGACGTGACCGACAAGGTCAACGCGGGCGTCAAGGAAGGGGCGTCGGCGGCCGAGGCGTTCGCCGCGCGCCGCACCGCGAGCAGCAAGCTCGAAGCCGACTCGACGGCAGCGACGGGGCTGCGCTCGGACGTGATCACGCTCTACCAGGGCGGGCAGTACAATTTGTACCGCTACAAAAAATATACGGACGTGCGCCTGGTCTTCGTGCCGGAGTTCCAGGCCGCGTTCTTCGGCGGTGACCCCGACAACTTCAACTTCCCACGCTACAACATAGACATGTCGCTCGTGCGCGTCTACGAGGACGGGCAGCCCGTCCACCCGGCGGAGTATCTGAAGTGGTCAACCACGGGCGCGAAGGACGGCGAGCTTGTCTTCGTTACGGGCCACCCCGGCTCGACGCAGCGGCTCAACACCGTCGCCCACCTTGGATACCTGCGCGACGTGTCCATCCCGCTCCTCATGCGCACGCTCGAACACCGCGAGGCCGTGCTCAAGGCTTACATGGCGCAGGGCGAGGAGCAGACGCGGCGCGGGCAGAACGAGTTGAACAGCGTGCAGAACAGTCTGAAGGTCTATCGCGGCCAACTCGCGGGCTTGCAGGACAAGGCGCTGCTGGCGCGCAAGACGAAGGAGGAGGCCGCGTTGCGGCAGGCCATCGCCGCTGACCCGCAGCGGCAGAAAAATTACGGCGGCGCATTCGACGCCATCGCCGCGGCGCGCAAGAACTTCGCGCAGGCCGAGCGCGACCGGCGCTTCCTCGATCTGGCCGCCGGCTTCAACACGCAACTCTTCGGCTACGCGCGCACACTCGTGCGCTACGCCGCCGAGAGCGAGAAGCCGAACACCGACCGGCTGCCCGAATACGCGGAGACGCGCCTGCCCGCCATCAGCGCGGCGCTCGCCGCCGACACGCCGCTCTACCTCGACTTCGAGAAGCTGAAGCTTGCCGACTCCCTCGCCTTCATGCAGGCGGAGTACGGCAAGGACAGCCCGCTCGTCCAGCGTGTACTGAAGGGCAAGACGCCCGCCGAGCGCGCAGCCGAGTTGATCGACGGCACGAAGCTGAAGGACGCGGCCTTCCGCGCCGAACTATTCAAGGGCGGCGCGCAGGCCATCAACGCCTCGGACGATCCGATGATCGAGTTGGCGCGCTCTGTTGACGAGGAGGCGCGGGCCGTGCGCAAGCGTTACGAGGACGAGTTGGTCGGCGTCGAGCGCAACGCCTACGGGCAGATCGCGCGCGCGCTGTTCGAAACGCGCGGCACGTCGCTCTACCCGGACGCCACCTTCACGCTCCGCCTCTCCTACGGCGCGGTCAAGGGCTACAAAGAGAACGGCAAGATGATCGCGCCGTTCACCACACTCGGCGGTCTCTACGAGCGCGCGGCGCAGCACAAGTATCAGTTCCCCTACAACCTGCCGCCGCGCTGGCTGGAGAAGAAGTCGGCGTTAAATTTGAAGACGCCCTTCAACTTCGTCACGACCAACGACATCATCGGCGGCAACTCCGGGTCGCCGACGGTGAACCGCCAGGGCGAGCTGGTCGGTCTCATCTTCGACGGCAACATCCAGTCGCTCGTCGGCAACTTCGTCTACGACGAGTCGGTCAACCGCGCCATCTCGGTTGACTCGCGCGGCATGCTCGAAGTCATGCGCAAGGTCTTTGGCGCAAACGATCTCGTCGCCGAGTTGACCGGCGCACGTGCACAGACGGCGAGCCAGTCGCGCTGAGGCCGGGCACGCAACCGATACACAAAAGCGGCTGAGGTCTCATGACCTCAGCCGCTTTTATCATTTTATTCCTGCCTCTTGGCGGGCTTCGGTAAGCCGCCCCAGTCGCAACCTACCGCGCCGAAACCTAATCCGGCGCAGGTACCTCCTCCGGGTGCAGCATGACGAACATGCACTCGCCTTTTGGAGGCTGACAGGTGAGTGTGCCGCGGCGGATCAGCTTGACCGGCGCGTCCTCGGGTAAGCTCAGGCGGTAGCCGGCCGCTTTGAGCGCGGCGGCCAAGGGGCGCAGCTTCTCGCTGCCGCGAATGAACTTCACCTCTGCCACTTGCGCGTTCTGCGCCGGCCCCGGCACGAGGGCCAGGTAAAAGTCCGCCTCGGTCTTCTCTTTTTCATCCTTGAGTAGCGTCCCAAGTTTGATCGTCCGGAGCGCGACCAGTTCCGCTCTGGCTTTGCTCAAGAGCGCGTCGAGCTTGTCCTGGCCGACGAGCCTAACCAGCCTTTCGCGTGGCTCCGGGACGGGTTGATAAGCAACGGCTGCCAAGGCGTAAGTGCGAATGGCCTCTTCCGTGCGCCCGCGCTTTTCGTATATCTGGCCCAGATGGTCGCCGCCTTCGCTGTACTGCCCGAGTAGCCACGCGGCGGTGATGTAGCGCTCCGCCAGATCAATGTTGCCCTGCTGGAAATGCACCCAGCCGAGCGTATCCCAGTAGGCGATGAGGTTGCTGAAATTCTCTAGGTCGTCAGAGGTCAACCGCTCCAGTTCGACGTTGCGCAACTCGGTCATGCGCGCCGCCACGGCCGATTCGGCATACTGCCGGGCCTTTTCCAGCCGTACTTTGCTGAGCGAAAGGAAGTAGGCCACATCGTTCCATATGGGCGGGCCCGGGGCAAGCTTGACCGCTTTATCGAATGCTTCAATGGCTTGCTCGGTCTGGCCGAGATTCAGGTACGCACGCCCCATGTTCACATAGAGAAACTCGTCATCCGGGTCTAGCGAGAGCGCCTTCTCCAGTTCCGGCACGGCCTCTTTGTACCTACGCCACTCGATCAGCAGCCGGCCCAGATTGGCCTGCGCCCACTTGTGCAGCGGGGTGACCTCAAGTTGTTTGCGAAAGGCCGCCTCGGCCTCTGCGTACTTCTGCTGTCGCCAGAGAGCCTGCCCGATCAGATTGTAAGCGTAATCGTCGAACGGGTTGCTCTCGGTCTGCTGGCGCAGCACTTGGATCGCCGCGTCGTACTTGCGTTGGGAGTAAAGCGCCCAGCCCAACTGGCGGCGCGCCGACTTATGTTTCGGCTCTTTGGCCAACACGCGCTTGAGCAGCTCTTCCGCCAACTCGTAATTCTCATTCTTCTCGGCGGCGTCCGCGGCCTGCACAAGTTCTTCAACTTTAGTGGAGTCGGGGATGGTCGGCGCGCCCGCCATGTTCGTCTCGACGGAGAGGGTTTGTTCCGCATCGGCGCGCGCCGAGGCGACGAAGGCTAGATAGTCCTGTGTGCGCGCTGCAGGCAACTCGCGCTGGCGCAGGCGAAAGGTGCGCTCCGCGACGAGCGTATTGCCTTCGAGCTTGTAGGTCGAGCGATACTCGGCATAGTCCCTGGTCATGGCCACCGGCAAGGGCAAGCGCGCCTGGTATTTAGTGGGCAGCGAAAGTTTCAGCCGGTAGGTGATCTCAGTAGGCGAACCTAAGCGGAGCGGCGGCGAGTCCTCCTGCTTATCGGCGTCGGCCGCGGGCAAGTCTAACGCCGGCAGCGGCAGATCAACTTTCGCCTTCTTACTCGACCAGTCGAGAAAATCCGCGTTGGTAAAATCGTACTCCACCTGAAAGGGCTTGTCCGTCGCGGCCGGGTCGCTCGGTCTTACTTCCCCTACTTCCACGAAGAGGCCCGCCGAGGTGGCCAGGATTTGACCAATCTCCTTCCAGTCGTTCTTGGGCGTGTGCCTGAACATGAGCCGGAGAAACAGTTCCGTATCGCCGCGGGCGGTGAGGCGGGAGTGCCCGGCGAGCGTGCCCAGCTCGCTCACCTGGCCTTCGACCTCCAACAACTCTGTGGCGGGGAACGGTGGGTCGGCGGGCGTGGTTTCCAGCCGTGCCGGGGCGTCGTCGGGGACGAGCAACGCCTGTTTGTTGCGCAGCGTCGGGGCGAGCAGACGGAACGGCGCAACCTCCGTAGTGGTGTCCACCCACAATGTCTCTCTGCCCAGCGGAATGGCGCTGATGACGTGATCGAACTGCGCCGGCGAAGGCACGTCCGTGTCAAGCTTGCGCGCCGAAGGGATCAGTGCCGGGTACGCGCGCAAGCCCGCCGCGCGCAGCATTGCCGCTAGTAGCGTGTGCTTGTCCTTACAGTCGCCGTACTGGTTAGCGAACACCTCCGCCGCCGCGTGCGGCTGGTAACGCCCTTGGCCGAACGAGAGGCTGACGTAGCGGAAATTCTTCGCCACGTATTCATAGAGCGCCTCGACTTTCTCCTGCTCGCTCGTGCGGCCGCGCAACTGTTCCGCAACTCTGGCGCGGATAGCGCCGTCCGGCATGATCCGTTCGCGCTCAAGGCCGGCGTACCACTGCCCGACCTCGGCCCAACTCTGAAACGTGGTCATTTGGATCTGCGGCGGCTTCGGCTCGTCAGCCGCGCGCTTCTTCTGCGCCAGCTCATCCTTGTCTTCCCGCTTCAGATTCGCGTGCTGCCAGCTATATATGCGCCGGCCGGCCTGCTCTTTGACGGTCGGGGCGAGGCCCGGCTCCGTCTTGAGCTTAACCGTACTGTCGCGCGGGATGTTCACTTCAAGCCGCTCGTCGAGCACGATGAAATTGTTTTTGAGGAAGTCATGCTCTAGCCAGAAGTGGTTGAGCGCGAGCGGCGTGTGCAGTCGCCAGACGACGTGATATTCGAGTACGTCGCCGGGGCGCAGGCCCGGCACGGTCACGTGCTGCTGCCGGAGGTCTGTATAGACTGGCGCTTCGCGCGTGATGGGCGCAGTCAAATCCTGCACATTGCTCGCCGACGCAGAGATGATGCCCCCACCGGTTTTGCGTACCCGGACGTAATCGATCTCCAGTTTCTCGTTGCTGGAACTATAAGGGAAGATAAGTTGGCCAAGATTCTCCACCCCGGCCGTGCTTTGCACCTTCGCGCGCAGGCTCACTTCGCGTTGGCCCGTCCCGTCCTGCTCAAACCGAAAGAGCGTCTTCAGTTGCTCGACCACAAAAGCTTCCTGCGCATAGTCAGCTTCTTGCGCTTTGGGCGGCTGTGCCTTCTCGGCGGTTTGCCCTTGCTGTGGCGCTCGCTCCTGGGCCTGGATCGGGCCGGTGTGGCTTAGTTGCAGAGCGTAACAGACGAGCAGCAGGGCGGTGAGGTAAGTTTTCCGTGGGCAGAGCATTGGGTTCTCTCTTAATGGTTGAGGTCAGCAAAACAGGCGGACTGCGCCAGTGTAAGGGAACGGCTCGAAGAGTGTAAAGCGCGACCCACGTCAGCGGTGTGCGACCAAGCTGCGCGCGACGAGGCCGATGCCGCCCGCGAGCAGGACGAGCATGATGATGGTGTTGAAGAGGCTGGTCTGCTGGAAATAGATTTGCAGGTTGGTGATGATGCCGAGGAAGATGATGACGACGCCGACGAACAGCAGCAGCCAGCCCGCGACCGAGCGCCCGTTGAAGAACAGCAGCCCGATGCCGACGATGAGCGGCAGGAGCGACAGCCCGAAGGCGCTGTGCCCCCAGATCGTCCACCAGCCGCTCGTCACCGTGACCTGGTTGGTCAGCAGGTAGCCGCCCCCGACGGCCATCGCCAGCCCCAGCAGGAACTGGCCCACGCCGCCCGGCGTCCCGCCCGCGCCGCGCACTCTCGTCTCGTCGTCCATCGCGTCCGTCCCAATCCGAAAAAGGTTACGCCCGGCGTGCGGACGTATAACACGGCCGGCGCGTTTTTGTCAGCCCGACGCGCGCGGGCGGCTTTTCGCGGCAACGCTTTTTCCGCCGCCATCCTCTATAATCTTGGCGCGCGCCGAAGCGACCCCGGACGCGTTGCGCGCCGGCACGGCCCGAACTCATCCCGAAGGACTGAACGATTCATGCAGCAACCGCTCTCGCGCCGCGCGCCCGCGCGCACAGGTTTCAAGCTCGCCCTTCTGCTGTTTGCCTGCGCGCTCGCGGGCCTGCGCACACACGGGCAAACGCCCGCCGCGCCGCCCATACCACAGCCGGCCGCAGGCTCGCCGTCGCGCGTCGTGCTCGACTTCTACCAGGCGCTCAGGGAGCGCAAGTTCCGCGAGGCGTTCGCCATGTCGATCTACAAGCCGGCGATTGAGGCCCTGTCGCCGCAGGAGTTCGACGACATGCGCCCGGAGTTCGAGAAGATGGCGGCGGCCGTGCCCGAACGGATCGAGTTGAGCGGCGAGCAGATCAGCGGCGACGAGGCGACGGTCTTCGCCCGTTCGAGCGACGACCCGGCCGCCCCGTTGGACTCGATCCCGCTCATCCGCGTGCAGGGCGCGTGGATTTTCGGCGACCAGAAGAACTACCAGATCGTCAAGACCAAGGGCGCGGCGTTCTTCCCCGAAGCGCGCATAGATCAGCACCACCGCGAGGTCGAGGCGGTGCTCGTCTTGCTCGCGCAGGCCGAGGCGACCTACGCCGCGCAGCACGGCGGCACTTACGCCGACCTGCCCGCGCTCATTGCGAGCAAGGCGTCGCTCAAGGACGACGTGCAGTCCGACACGCTCGGCTACAACTTCCGCGTCATGCTCAGCCGCGACGCACGCGCCTACGCGGTCAGCGCCGAGCCGGCGCGCTACGGCCGCACGGGCCGGCTTTCGTACTACATGGACGCCACCGGCTACAAGAGCAAGGACACGGGCGGCAAGCCCTTCACGCCGCCGGGCGTGAAGAAGCCTTAAACTCGGACGCCTTCGCCCGCCGCAATTATTTTCATCCCGGCCCGTTCTCGCATAAACGGGGGCGCACATGAACACCACACCGCACTCTGAACAGCCGCGCGCCTGCGAGGCCCACCCGCGCGCCGCGCACACGGCCTTACTAATCGTCTGCACATTACTCGCGCTGCCGCCCTGTCTCGCCCACGCGCAGGTGGGCCGCGGCGACCGCGTGCCCGGCGCGCGCGTGGAGACGGTGGAGGAGAAGCCGCCGCCGACTTCGAGGCTGCGCGGGCGCGTCGTCTATGACGACACGGGGCGGCCCGTGCGGCGGGCGCGCGTGCGGCTGCTGCCCGACAGCGACGGCGGGGAGGCGGGCGAAAGTCTGTCCGCGCTCACCAACGCGCGCGGCGAGTTTGTCTGCGAGCGCGTGCCGCCGGGCAAGTATTACGCGGTGGTCGAAGGGCCGGGGCTGCTCACGCCTTACAGCTTCCTCAACGTCGAGGACACGCTGGGGGACAATTTAGAAGTCAATGCCTTCCGCGATCAGTTCGAGCGGATCAGCGTTGACGGCAACGCCGAGACGCACGTGCTGGTGCGCGCGCGCCGCGGCGGGGCGCTCACGGGCAAGATCACTTACGAGAACGGCGACCCGGCCATCAACGTGACGGTCACGCTGCTGCGCTGGCAGAAGGGCCGGCTGCGGCAGTACCTCGGCGGCGTCGGCTCTGGCCCCGCGGGCGCGATCCAGACCGACGACCGCGGCGTCTACCGCTTCGCCGGTCTGCCGCCCGGCGATTATCTGGTCAGCGTCGCCGAACAGATCGAGCACGGCAACGGCAAGACCGCCGCGGAGTACGCCGATGAGGGCGAGACCCCGGATCAACCCGGCAGCCCGCTCGTGGTGACTTACTACCCGGCGGCGACGCGCCCCGCCGACGCCGAGACGATCAAGCTGGCGGCGGGCGAGGAGCACGCGGGCCTCGACATCACGCTCGCCGAGCGCGGCCTCTACACGCTCGGCGGCGTCGTGCGTGACCGGCGCACGGGCCGCCCCGTGGCGAACGTCCACCTCGGCATCCACCTGAAGGAGTCCGAGGCGGAAGAGATGCCGCTGACGATTGATCACAACACGCAGACCGACGAGCAGGGACGCTGGGCGTTCAACGAAGTGCCGGACGGTCTCTACGTCCTGAGCGTCCAGCCGCAGCCGGAGAGCGACCCGGCCGCCGACCAGGCTTTCCAGAACGCCATGCGCGCCGCCATCGAGGCGCGCGACGAGAACGCCATGCGCAGTCTGCGCCCGCCGGAGCCTGTCCAGCGGTTCGCCGCCAAGCAGCAGGACGTGACCATCAAAGGCCAGGACATGGCGAACCTCGTCGTCGAGGTCAGCGCGGGCGCGCGCATCTCCGGCAGCGTCGTCATCGAGGGCGACAAGGAGTTGCCGGAGTACATGAGCATCTACGCCGAGGTGGCCGGCGACTCGCAGCACGCGGCGGCCACGGGCCCCTCGGCGTCGGTGCAGGACGGGGGGCGGTTCGTGCTCGGCGGCGTCCCGCCTGGCAAGGTCTACATCCACTTTAACTCGGCCAGTAGCGACGTGCGTTATTACGTGAAGGCGATCAGCGCGAACGGCACGACGTACACGCGCGAGCCGCTCACGGTCGAAGAGGGCACGGTCATGAAGGGCGTCCGCGTCGTGCTCGCGGCCGACATGGCGGAGGCGCGTGGGCACGTCGTCGGGCCAGCGCCGGACAACGCGCCCGTGCGCGGCGCGACGGTCGTGCTCGTCCCGGCGGACGCGCGGCAGTGGCACTCGTTCGCGCTCCAGCAGCAGGCGCGCACGGACGCGGCCGGCGCTTACGAGATCGCCGCGCCGCCGGGCGACTACCTGCTGCTCGTGCTGCCACGCGACGAGCGCCCGCGCTCGCTGCTGGAAGCGGAGATCAAGCGCTTCAGCGTGGGCGGGCGGCGCGTCACTTTGCGGCCGGGCAAGACGGAGCAAGTCGAATTGAGCGCGCCGGGGAATTGATCTTCAGCCCCTGTATGGTAGATGCTAGGTGACAGCGTGCCCGCTCCCCTGTCGCCCGGCATCTATTTTTATGCCCGAACTGCTCCGCTCAATCGTCGCGCGCGTGCGCGAGTACGTCGGCAACCGGCGACGTGCGCCGCGCCGCCGCCTGCGCCTGCCGTGCAGCGTCGCGCCGCACGAGCCGGGCAACGCGGGCGCGCGCCGCGCCTCGCAGCTTGCCGGGTACACGCGTGACCTGAGCGCGAGCGGGCTGGCGCTCATCCTGCCCGCCGTGCGCGTCGGCGGGCGCTACCTGACCGGCGCGGACGTGACGCTGCGCGTCGTGCTCGAACTCCCCACGGGGCCGCTCGCGTTGCTGGCGACGCCCGTGCGCCATGAACAACTCGGCGCGGACGATGCCGACAGAGGCTTCCTCATCGGCGTCCGCATCACGGAGATGAGCGCCGCCGACCGCGCCCGCTACGAAGCACACCTGACGCAAGCGGGCGATCAATAAACTCAACTTTCACAATTTGACTGGCCCCGCGATTTCGCGTATGAAGCACACTTTCATTCCCGTTCGCGAAGGAGACCGAACCATGCCCGAACAGCACGAGCTTTCCCCGCAGCTATTCTTCGACACCGTCAACGCCTACCAGCGCAGCGAGGCGCTCAAGGCCGCCATCGAACTGGACATCTTCACCGCCATCGGCGCGGGCCACGAGACCGCCGCCGCCATCGCCGCCCACTGCCAGGTGGCCGAGCGCGGCGCGCGCATACTCTGCGATTACCTGACCGTCATCGGCTTCCTCACCAAACAGGACTCGCGCTACCAACTCACGCCCGACACGGCCGCCTTCCTCGACCGCCGCTCGCCCGCCTACCTCGGCGGCGCAACCGAGTTCCTGCTCTCCCCGATGTTGATGGAGGGCTTTCAACAGACGGCGGCGGCCGTGCGCAAAGGCGGGACGGCCGTTTCGCAGGACGGCACAATCGCGCCCGACAATCCCATCTGGGTGAAGTTCGCGCGCGGCATGGCCCCGCTGATGATGATGCCCGCGCAGATGATGGCGGAGTTGGTTGATCCAGAACCGGCGCGGCCTTTGCGCATCCTCGACATCGCCGCCGGGCACGGTCGCTTCGGTCTCGCCTTCGCCGCGCGCAACCCGCAGGCGCACATCACGGCGGTTGACTGGGCGGCCGTGCTCGAAGTGGCGAAGGAGAACGCACAGCAGGCGGGCGTCGCGGATCGCTATCACACCATCGCGGGCAGCGCCTTCGACGTGGACTTCGGCGGCCCCTACGACCTGGTGCTCCTGACCAACTTCCTGCACCACTTCGACGCGCCGACCAACGAGACGCTGCTGCGCAAAGTCCACGCGGCGCTCGCCGACGGCGGCCGCGCCGTCACCTTGGAGTTCGTGCCGAACGACGACCGCGTCTCGCCACCGCCCGCCGCCATGTTCAGCCTCGTCATGCTCGTCGGCACGCCCCACGGCGACGCCTACACCTTCCGCGAACTCCAACAGATGGCTGCCAACGCCGGCTTCACCCGCAGCGAATTCCACCCACTGCCGCCGTCATTCAACTCGGTCGTAATCTCGCACAAGTGAAGGGATGAGGGATAAGTGAAGGGATGAGGGATGAGGGATGAATAAAAATTTTCATTCCTTCTTATTCATCCCTCATCCCTCATCCCTCATCCCTTAAAGAAGAGACAGCCGAAGCGTTGCGGTACGTGGAAGCTGGGTTCTGGGGTGAGCGTGGGCTGCCAGGCGAGGTAGCCGCGCGTCGCGCCCGCGCCGATGCAGCGGAAGAGATTTGCGCGCCAGCGTGCGCCGGGTTGGGGCGCGCCGCCGAGTGCCGTCCAGGGCACGCGCATCGTCAGCGTGATGGAGTCTTTCGTGGTGCGCGCGGCGAAGGTCGCGCCGGAGTGATAGTCCCAGTCGGTCTCGCGCTTCTCCGGCGACCAGCGGATGCCGAGATCGATCCACTCGCCAGTCGGCGCGACCTCGAACTCGTAGTAACGCTCCGGCGCGGCCGCGTCCGGCGCGACGAACAACTCGCACACGTCGCGATCCCACAGGTTCATCGTCTTCTGATCAAGGCGCGGCTTGTCGCTCACGACTAGCGGCTCGCCCTGCCGCGCGACGAAGCGCACGTAGAGGGCCGTCGCAGACCACAACACGCGCGCCTCCGCCCGACGCGCGGCCGGCGCGGGTGCGCCCGACCAGTAGCGCGTGATCTCGACCGCACGCGCGTGCCGCCACGCCGGGTTGTCGAAATCGTCCGCCGCGAAATCAGCGCCGACGCGCCGCGCTTCGATCACCGCGCTGGCATTCATCTTCTCGGCGGAGGCGGGCGGCTTCGTCATAGCTGTCGTCGAGCCTAACACGGCGGCGCACACCACGCAGGCAAGATATAAAAGAGTACGCATATTGCTGGGAGCGCGGGCGTCCCGCCCGCCAAGCGTGCTGTAGCACGCTCACAGGCTTCATCATTATTCAAGCTAGAGTTTCAGCGTGGCCGCTTATTCGCGCTGACGCGCTCAAGGCGGGCGCGCGCGCCCGCGCTCCCAGCAGCACGCCGCTCAGTAGAGACTGCGCACCCAGCCGCCGTCAACTTGGAGCGTGACGCCCGTGATGTAAGCCGCGCGCTCGGAGGCGAGGAAGGCGACCACCGCCGCGATCTCCGCCGGGTCGGCCATGCGCCCCGCCGGAATCTGCGCCGCCCAGCCCGCGATCATCTCCGCCTGCGACTTGCCCAAGCCTTGCCCGCGCGTCGCGGCCACTTCGGCCTGGTGCTCGGTCAACGTCCAGCCCGGCGCGACGTTGTTGACGGTGACGCCGTCGGCCGCCACCTCGTTCGAGAGCGTCTTGGCCCAGCCGGTCAGCCCCGCGCGCACGGTGTTCGACAGCAGCAGCCCGTCAATCGGCTGCTTGACCGACACGGATGTGATGTTGACGACGCGCCCGCAGCGGCGCGCGCGCATGCCGGGCACGACGAGCTGCGCAAGCCGGATCGCGGAGAGCGCGTTGAGTTCAAACGCCCGCCGGTAGAGTTCCAGATCGGTCGCGGCGAACGTGGCGACGGGCGGCCCGCCCGCGTTGGTCACGAGGATGTCCACGCGCCCCGCCTGCTCCTCGGCCTGCGCGACGAAGAGCGCCACGTCATCCGCGCTCGTCACGTCGGCGCGCACGCCGACGCAGCGCGTGCCCGTCTCGTCCGTAATCTTCTGCGCCGCCGCGGTCGCCCGCGCCTCGTCGCGCGAACACAGAAAGACGCGCGCCCCCTCGCGCGCCAACTCGCGCGCCGCCGCGAACCCGATGCCCTGACTCGCCGCCGCCACCAGCGCGACGCGCCCGTTCAAGCCGAAGTCCATCCCGTGCCTTTCTTATCTGCGCGAGGCGGAATTAACCACAAAGACACGAAGAACACAAAGAGGAACAGAAAATAATCTTCGTGTCCTTTGTGTCTTTGTGGTTAATTCCTCCGTCCCGCCGTCAGCAAAGTTCTCTTAGCCGAGTGCGGCCAAGCACAGGTTGAGCAGTTGCTCTGGCTCGTCGTGATAGAAAACCTGCGCGCCCGTTTTTCTCGGCAGCACTTCGAGCAGGCGGCGGGCTTGGTCGGCGACGCCGCCCGTGCCGGTCAGACAGCCGACGACGCGCCCCTCGTCGTGCGCGATGGTGAACTCGTTGAGTGACCCCGTTGAGCCGCCGACAAAGAGCGCGATGTCCGCGGAGCGCACCAGCACGACGTTGCGCCCTTTGAGACCGAAGCCCGTGTAGATGACGAGGTCGCAGGCGTCGGTCGGCAGTTTATAACGCTCGACGTGCTCGCGCTCGTTCAGCGCGGGCGAGACGCCGACGTGGAGCGCACCGCCTCGGCGCGCCGCCTGCCCGACCTGGTAAGGCGTGCCCGTCGTCGCGCCCGTCAGCACCACGAGACCGCGCGCCGCGATAGCCCGCCCCAACGCTTCGGACTTAGCACGCAACGCCGCCGCTTCCTCTGCGGGCAGCGTGTCGCTGGCCGAACCCATCACGCCGACTTTGATCTTCATACACAGGGTACAAGCGCGCGGCGGCGCATAGCACTGTGCCGCCGCGCGCTCGCCGTTTACTGATTGCCGGCGGCGACCGCGGGTTGCGCGGGCTTGCGCCGGTATTTGTCGAACCAGCCGCGCAGGTAAAGAATCTGCGCGATGCGGTTCGAGGGGTGGCGGTTCGTCCAGTCGGCGTTGAAGCCGTGGTACTCGTCGGGCAGGCGCACCATGAGCGTCGGGACGTGGCGCATCTTGAGCGCGCGGTAGTACTGCTCGGTCTGCTCTAAAGGCGTGCGCAGGTCGAGTTCGCCGACCATGAGCATCGTCGGCGTCTTGACGTTGCCGACGTAGGCGATGGGCGAGCGGCGCAGGTGCTCGGCCGGGTCTTCCCACGGGAGCTTGGCGAAGTTGTAGTACCAGGAAGAGCTGTCGGTCGTGCCGACGAACGAGTACCAGTTCACCACCGGCTTCATCACGACTGCGCCCGCGAAGCGATCCGTGTGCCCGACGATCCACGATGTCAGCACGCCGCCGCCTGAGCCGCCACAGACGAACAGGTTCTGCGGGTCTATGTAGCCACGTTTGATGACTTCGTCCACGCCGTTCATCAAATCCGTGTAGTCGTCGCCGGGGTAGTTATTCTTGATGGCGTTGCCGAACTCCTGCCCGTAGCCGGTCGAGCCGCGCGGGTTGGTGTAGAGCACGACGTAGCCTTCCGCCGCGTGCTGCTGAAACTCGAAGTTGAAGCCGACGTTGTACATCGAGTGCGGCCCGCCGTGGATGTAGAGGATGAGCGGGTACTTCTTCGCCGGGTCGAAGTCGGGCGGCTTAACAATCCAGCCCTGAATCTTCTTGCCGCCGACCGAGTCGTACCAGACCTCTTCGACCTCGCCCAGCTTGCGCCCTTCGAGCACGTCGTCGTTCACGTTCGTCAGACGCTGCGGCACGGGGTTCTTCAGGTTAAAAGCCACCACGTCGTTCGGCGCGTGCGGGCTGGCGAGGAGGCCGGCGACCACGCCGTTGCGGCTGAGCGACGAGAAGGTGAAGATGTGCGTGCCCTTCGTCAACTGCGTGGGCTGGCCGCCCTTCGCCGGCTCGAACCAGAGGTTGCTCGTACCGCGATCTTCGGCGGTGAAGTAGACGCCGCTGCCGTCCGCCGCCCATTCGAGATCAGAGGGCGCGCGGTCGAAGTCGGGCGTGAGCACGCGCTTGTTCGCGCCGTCCGCGCCCATCAGGTAGAGGTGCGAAACGAGATAAGTGTCGTCGGTCTGATCGAACCCGGTGTAGGCGATCCACTTGCCGTCGGGCGAGACGGTGGGGTTCGAGTCCGGCCCCTTGCGGTCGGTCAGTTGTCTGATCTGCGCTGACTTGATGTTGACGGCGTAGATGTCCGACTCGCGCCACAGGTACTCGGCGTCGGCGCGGCGGTTGCCGCTGAAGTAGATCGTCTCGCCGTCGGGCGACCATTCGGGGCCGCTGTGGTTGTAGTCGCCGTCGGTCAACTGGCGCGGCGTGCCGCCGTCCGCCGAGACGAGGAAGATGTGCGAATAGCCTTCGGGCCGCCAGCCCGAGCCGTCGTTGCGGTAGTCCAGCCGATCAACGACGCGCGGCGCGTCCATCCAACGCGCGCCGGCCGGGCGCGGCGGCATGTTGATCTTGAACTGCTGCGTCGAAGGCACGAGCATCGTAAAGGCGATGTGCTTGCCGTCGGGCGACCAACTGATGTTGCCGGGCGCGCGTTCGAGGTGCGTGAGCTGCGTCTCCTCGGCCGCGTCGAGCCACTTGACGAAAATCTGCGCGCCGCCGGGCTGGCCCGCGCCGACGTAGGCGAGCCTGCGCCCGTCGGGCGACCAGCGCGGCTGCGAGCCTTTGACGAGGAAGCGGTTGCGCGTGCCGTCCGCGTTCATGATCCAGACCTCGTCTTCGTACTTGTCGTTCATCTTGTCCGTCCAGCGGCGCGTGTAGACGATCTGCGCGCCGTCGGGCGAGACCTGCGGCGAGTTGACGTACTCCCAGTCGAGGAAGGCGTCTATGGTCAGGCGGTCGCGCGGCGCGGCGTAGGCCGGCGCGGCGAGCGCAAGGAACAGGACAAACAGAGGCAGAGCAGTGAGTCGGCGCATATACAATCTCCGTGTGTTGTAACCGGGTTAGAGCAGGGACGCGACCGCGCGACTTCCGTTAAGTTGTGCCGCGGGTCGGTCAGAGTTGACGGGCAGATGATAGTGGAAAGCGGCGGGTTTGTTAAATCCAAGCTGACTCTGGCGGTGAGATAAAAGCTAACCACGAAAGCACACGAAACAACACGCAGCAGCGTAGAAGGTTGATTGCTCTGCTTCGTGTTGTATCGTGTGCTTTCGTGGTTAAGTTTTACCTCTGCCTAACCATACTATCTAGGTTCAATCAGCCGACAGGTGAATCTGATTCGCGGCCTCTTGCAACTGCGCGGCTTCGCCGGTCAGCGCGCCGGTGCGCGCGGGCGTGCGCTCGTAGTTCCACCAGCGCGCGGTGATGAACCAGAGCGCGCCGGGCAGGAGGAACAGGACGCCGATGCCGACCGTGACCGCGCGCGGCGAGATGTGGAAGCGGTCGAGCAGTTCGCCCGTGACGTAGTTCGACGCGGCGAGCGTGAGCGTGAGCAGTGCCAACTCGGCGGCGAAGACGCGCCCGCGGAAACTGTCCTCCACCGCCGCCTGCAAGAGCACGGTCGAGAAGACCCACTGGATGCTGCCGCCGATGTGCGCGACGAAGAGCATGACGACCGCGAGCGCGTAGTTGTGCGCGAGGCCGAAGCCGGCATAGAACACGCCGCCCAGCATGAAGGCGAAGCCGATGCTAGCGGTCATGCGCCGCCGCGACTCGCCCGTGAAGGCGCGCGCGAGGACAGGCCCCACGGCCGTGCCGATGCCGCGCGCCGCGTAGAGCACGGCCGTGCCGGCGGCGGCCGTCCGGCCCACCGGAAAAACTTTCTCGCCGAAGACGGGGAGCAGCGTCAGGATGCCGCCGCCCAGGCCCCACGCCGGCTTGACCAGCAGCGCCGCGAACACGCGCGGGCGCGCCCACACGTAGCGCAGTCCTTCGAGCGTGTCCGTGATGCCGAGGGCTTTGCCGACGGTCAGTCTTGTCTTCGGGCGTGCGGGCCGTTTCGGCAGGCGCACGCTCACGACGAGCGCGGCCGAGGCGAGGTAGGTGAGCGAGTCTATGACGAACGCCGCGTCCGTGCCGAACCAGTCCGTGATCACACCGCCGAGGGCCGCGCCAAGCGTCAGCATCACCGACCACGTGATTGACGTGATGGAGTTGGCGATGACCAACTCGCGCGGGCGCACGAGGGAGGGGATGGCGGCGGTCTTGGCCGGCTCGAAGAACGCGGAGAAGCTGAGTTGCAACACCGTCAGCACGTACACGAGCCAGATGTGTTCGGGCCGGCGCACGACGAGGAAGCCGAGTACGACGACGGCGCGCGCCACGTCGGACACGATCATGATCGTGCGCCGGCTGAAGCGATCCGCCACGACGCCGGAGAGCGGCCCCATCACGACCACCGGCAGGAAGCGCGCGACGAGCACCAAGCCGATAGCGCGGCCAGAGCCGGTCAGCTTCAGCACGAGCGTGAAGAGCGCGAGCGTGTCGAACCAGTCGCCGAGCTGGCTGACGACCTGCCCCAGCCACAACAGCCGGAAGCTGCGGTTCTGCCGCAGCAGCGCGCCGTAGCCGACCGCCCCGCCCCGCCCTTCTTCTGCGCTCTCAGCTTCTGCCAACGCCCGCCTCACCCGGCACAAGATTTCCGGAGAGAGTGCCGGGCCACAAGGTTGATTGTCAAACCAACACCACTCAACCTACTGCTGGGAGCGCGGGCGTCCCGCCCGCCTAGCGTGCTGCTAGCACGCTCAAGAGGACTCGTTAGCTTTCGAGCTAGAGTGAAAGCGCGGCCACGTATTCGCGCGCCCGCGCTCAAGGCGGGCGCGCGCGCCCGCGCTCCCGGCAACAAGGTCGTGGCTTCATTGAACCTCTCTGTAATTTGACCGAGGCATCATTCTGACGCGTCACGTTGATGTTCGTGCGCGGCCGTTTGCGTTACTTCGCGCGTAATCCGGCGCGTTTGCCCGCACGTCATCACTTGTGGCGTCGTATGCGGCGCGGCACAAGTCTTGTTAATGACTGAAGCGGGCGCGGCCATGAGGCGCTTGCGCTTCGCGGGCCTTCCGCACGAGGCTTGCAGGCCGTGCCCATTTGACAGTGTGCTGCAAGCGCAGATGTCGTTGAGTGGCCCGTGTGAACGGGCTGATTTCTCACCCTGCTTCAGCGAGTGAGTGCCACTAAGCTCGCTGCTTGCCCTGATCGTCGCCGGTGACGAGGACTGGTTTTGCTCCCGGCCCTCTTCGCCGGCGATGATCCCCTTTTTTATCTCCGCCTGCGCGGCGCGGAAATTTTAGTTGCGTGCGGTTAGTCGGTTCGTTAGCGCGCGTGCGCCATCATCAGAGTCGGGCCGCAGGCACAGTCTGTCGTCGTTCTCATTCGTCAGACTCGGCCGCGAAAGGTCACGGGTGAGCATGATCGATATGTCGGATTACAACCGCGCCGCCGGGGCCTACTGGGGCGCGTTGGTCACGGCGGGCGCGCTGGTCTGCGCGTGGGGTCTCTTCTGCTGTCTCTCTCTAACCGGCGCGCAGGGCTTACAGTTTCTCGCGCTCGCCAGCTTCGTCGTCCTCTCGGCCGCGCTGCCGATCCGCATCCCAAACAACGCCGCCAGCATCACGCTCGGCGACGCTTTTATTTTTCTCGGCGCAATCGTCCTGGGCGTGCCCGCGGCCGTGCTGCTCGGCGCGATTGACTCGCTCTTGAGCGCGCTGCGCACGACGCGCCGCGCGACCAGTTGGCTCGCCGCGCCCGCGACGATGTCGCTCGTCACGCTCTTCTCCGCGGCGACCTTCTACGCCACGCTCAACGCTTACGCCGGAGTCAGACGCCAGCCCGTCGGTCTCTCCGGCTTGACGTTCGCCGAATTGCTCCCGCCGCTCGTCGGCATGGCGTTCGTGCAGTACGTGATGAACGGCCTGCTCGTCGCCACGCTGCACGCCCTGAAGCGCCGCCGCTCGATCTGGAAGTTTTGGCGCGACGGCTACGTCTGGACGGCGTGGACGTTCTTCGCGGCGGCGATCACGACGGCGCTGCTCTACCGCGCGGTGATGAGCTACGGCCTGCTCTACGTGCTGTTGAGCGTGCCCGTCATCGCCGCGACGTTCGCCACATACAAGATTTACTTCGAGCGCGTCAACGAGAAGACGCGCGAGGCGGCGGAGTTGGCGCGGCTGCACCTGGCGACGGTCGAGGCGCTGGCGACCGCCATCGACGCCAAAGACCAGACGACGCACTGCCACGTGCGCCGCGTGCAGATTTACGCCGCCGGCATGGGGCGCGTCCTCGGCATGACGGACGAGGAGATCGAAGCCCTGCGCGCGGGCGCGCTCTTGCACGACATCGGCAAGCTCGCCGTGCCCGATCACATCCTGAACAAGCCGGGCAAGCTCACGCCCGCCGAGTTCGAGCGCATGAAGGTGCACACGGTCGTCGGCGCGCAGATTCTCGAACGCATCAACTTCCCGTACCCGGTCGTGCCGACCGTGCGCCACCATCACGAACGCTTCGACGGTCTCGGCTACCCCGACAACCTGCGCGGCGACGAGATTCCGCTGACGGCGCGCGTGCTCGCCGTTGTGGACTGTTACGACTCGATGCGCGAGGAGCGCCCGTTCCGCCCCGGCAAATCGCGCGCGGAGGCGAGCACGCTGCTGCGCCGCGACGCAGGCACACGCTTCGACCCGCAGCTCGTCGAGTTGTTCCTTAAATATCTGTCGGAGTTCGAAGCGGAGATCGCCGCGCGTGGCCTCGACACACACCTCGCCGCGGACGAGGCGGGCGAGCGCACGCTCGTCGCGCCGGGCATCGTGCGCCCTTATCAGCCGACGGACACGGCCGCGCCGCCCGCCTATCTCGAACAGATCAAGAACGCGCACCGCGAGGTCTACGCACTCTACGAGATCGCGCGCACCTTCGGCTCGTCGCTCGACATCGCCGACCGCGCGCACGTGCTCGTGGACAAGGTGGGGCACGTCGTCCCCTACGACACGTGCGCCGTCTACCTGTTCGACGAGTTGAAGAATTACGCGTGCATGGCGCACGTCGCGGGCCGGCACGCCGATGTCCTGCGCGACCGCTGCGTCGCGCCGGGCGAGGGCGTGATCGGGTTTGTGCTTGCCAACCGCTGCCCCGTGAACGGCTTCGATCCGATGCTCGACTTCGGCGAGTTCGCGCTCGCGGAGGAGGAGCACTACCGCTCGATGGTCGCGCTGCCGCTCATGAAGGACGAGCGCCTGCTCGGCGTCATCGCCGTCTATTCGCGCGCCTGCGCGGCCTACACGGACGATCACATGCGCCTGCTCGACATGGTTGCGCGCCTCGCGGCGGACGCCTTCGCCAACGCCATGACGCACGCCGAGGCGGAGTCGAACGCCCTGACCGACGCGCTGACGGGGCTGCCGAACGCGCGCGCGCTGCACCTGCGTTTCAACGAGGAAGAATCGAGGGCGCGGCGCACGAACCAGGCTTTCCAGGTGGTCATGCTCGACCTGGACGAATTCAAACAGGTCAACGACACATTCGGCCACCAGACCGGCGACCAGATGCTGCGCGAGGTCGCGCGCGTGTTGCAGGCGCAACTGCGCGAGTACGATTTCCTGGCGCGCTACGCGGGCGACGAGTTCGTCGCCATCGTGCAGGAGTTGTCGGACGAGCAGGTCGCGGACTTGCGCGCGCGCATCGAAGAGGCCATCGCGCGCCTCTCGCTACGCGTCCCGCCCGACAAGCACGCGCGCGTCGGCATCAGCGTCGGCGCGGCCCGCTTCGGCACGGACGGCGAGACCCTTAGTCATCTGCTCATCGCCGCCGACCAAGCCATGTACAACGTCAAAGCCACCCACCGCCAGCAGCGCAGCCTGGCCGCCGACGCGCCCGTTAGCCTGGCCACCGGCGATCTCACGTCGGCGGCGATCAACTAGCAAAAGTGAGCAGTGAGCAGTAAGCGGTGAGCAGTTAAAGCGCAGGTTTTAACTGCTCACCGCTTACTGCTCACTACTCACTATCTTGACATTCTCGCGCGCATCGCTTTCAATCAAAGAGAGGCGCGTGCGGGCGTCCGGCCGGCGGGCGCACGTGCCCACGTCAAGCGTTCGGCGGAACTCCCATGCGCGCACGGCGCGTCCTACCCCGACCCCTTCGGATGCGAAAAGCTCTACGAATCGAAGACATGCCTGTTGCTGCCGTCAACCAGCCCGGCCAGACTGCGACGCTCCTCGTCGTCGAGGGCGACGAACGCGACCGCGCGGCGCTCAGCCACGCGCTCGAAGCTGGGCCGTACCGCGTGCTGAGCGCGGCGGACGCGCCGACGGCGCTCAGGCTGCTGCACGAGTCGCGCTGCGATCTGATCCTGCTCGCCAGCGAGATGCCGGGCGTGGACGGCCTCGCCCTCTGCCGTGTGCTGCGCGCGCAGGCCGCGACCAAGCGGCTACCGATCATCGTGCTCGGCGGGCGCGACGAAGAGGAGTTGGAAGTGAACGCGTTCGCGGCGGGCGCGGACGATCTGGTCATCAAGCCGGCCGCGGGGCGCGAGTTGCTGTCGCGCGTGAGCGCGCATCTCGAAGCGGCGCGGCGCGAGCGCGCGCTCGCGGGCAGCAACCGCGAACTGGCTTTCCTCGCCGATCTGGGGCGCGGCTTGCTCGTCGCGCTTGAGCCGCTGCAAGTCGTCCGGCGCGTGGCGGGCGCGACCTACGAGGCGGCGAACGCCGTGCTCTGCGCGGCAGTGGTGGAAACGAGCACAGGCGGCGGCGCTGAAGCGGCGACGGCGCATGAACTTGTCGGGTGCGTGTTCGACCGCGAGGGCAGCGCCGAAGACGCGTCGCTGGTGGACGCGCGCAAGCTGCGCCGCTGGTTGCAGGCGAAGCCTTCGGCGGCCGTGATGCTCACGGAGCGCGCGGACTTCTTCCTGCGCGAAGAGGCGCACCGCGCGGAGTACGTCGCGCCGCTGCGCTTCGCCGGTCAGGCGCTCGGCGCGCTGGTCGTCGCGTTCGACGCGGCCGCCGACTGCGGCGAGACGGAGGCGCGTTTGATTGACGCGGCGGCGCAGCAGGCGGCGCTCGCCACGCACATCTCTTCGCTGTACGCGGCGGCGCGCGCGTCGAGCGTCAGCCTCGCGCGCGAGGTCGAGCGGCGCACCGCCGAGGCCGAAGCGCAGCGCCGCTTCACCGAGGCGATCATTGATTCGCTGCCGGTCTCGCTCTACGCGGTTGATCGCACGCACCGCATCGTCGCTTGGAATCGTAACCGCGAGTTGGGCGGGCAGGGCATCCCGCGCGAGCGGGTGCTGGGGCGCAACATCTTCGACGTGCTGACGCGCCAGCCGCGCGCCACGCTTGAGCGCGAGTTCGCGCGCGCCTTCGAGACCGCGCAGATCGAACGCATCGAGCAGGAGAGCACCGACGCCGACGGGCGCACGCGCCACTGGCTCGTCAGCAAAATCCCGATGCGCGCCGACGGCGACGAAATCTCGCACGTCATCACGGTCGGCGAAGACATCACGGCGCGCGTCGAGGCGAACAGGGCCGTCGCGCGCACCGAAAAGCTCGCCGCCGTCGGCCGGCTGGCGGCCGGCGTCGTGCACGAGATCAACAACCCGCTCGCCACCATCGCCGCATGCGCCGAGGCGCTGGAGACGCGCGTCAACGAGGGCGCGTTCGGCGACTCGAAGGACGTGGCCGACCTGCGCGAGTATCTCGCGCTCATCCGCGGCGAGGCGTTCCGCTGCAAGCAGATCACGAACGGCCTGCTCGACTTCAGCCGCAACCGCGCGGGCGAACCCGCGCCGGTGTCTTTGACGGAGGTGGTCAAGGCGGCGGCGCGGCTGCTGCGTCACCAGCGGCGCGCGGGCAACGTCGAGTTTGAGGTCGAGACGGCGGACGATCTGGCGGCCGTGGCGGGCGACGCGGGGCAGTTGCAGCAGGCGGTCATCATCCTCGCCGAGAACGCGATTGACGCGATGCCGCAGGGCGGCACGCTGACGCTGCGCACGTACAACGAGGGCGGCGGCGTCTGCTTGCAGGTGCGCGACACGGGCGTCGGCATCGCGCAGGCGAACGTGGCGAAGATTTTCGATCCGTTCTTCACGACCAAGGAGGTCGGGCGCGGGACGGGGCTGGGCCTCGCCGTCTGTTATGGTATTGTGACGGAGCACGGCGGGCGCATCACGGTTGATTCGACCGTCGGGCGCGGGACGACGTTCAGCGTCACGCTGCCCGCGCTGAGCGTAGAGACGAGAGAGGGAGAACGAGCGAGTTGAGCACACCGCAGCCGACCAGAATCATTGTCGTCGAAGATGAAGCAAACTTGCGGCTCGTGTTGCAGAAGGAGTTGGAGCGCGCGGGCTACGAGGTGCGCGTCGCGCCCGACGGCGAGGCGGCCCAGAAGATACTGGAAGAGTCGAACGTGGACGTGATGCTCTGCGACATCAACATGCCGCGCATGGACGGCATGGAGCTGCTGCGCCGCGTCCACCAGCGCCCGAACCCGCCCGAAGTGATCATGCTCACCGGGCACGCCACCGTCGAGACCGCCATCGAGGCCATGAAGCTCGGCGCTTACGACTACCTCTCGAAGCCCTACCACATCACGGAACTCGACGCGCTCGTCAAACAGGCCGCGGAGAAGCGCCGCCTGCGCGTGGACAACCAGCGGCTGCGCGCGCAGATCGCGCGCCAGGCAGACGTGCCCGACATCGTGTTCGACTCCGCCGCGATGCGCGAGACGATGCGACTGGTCGAGCGCGTCGCGCCATCGGACGCCTCTGTCTTGCTGACGGGCGAGTCGGGCACGGGCAAGGAACTGATCGCGCACGCCATCCACCGCCTGTCGCAGCGGCGCGACGCGTCGTTCATCGATCTGAACTGCGCCGCGTTCAGCGAGTCGCTGCTTGAGTCGGAACTGTTCGGGCACGAGGCGGGCGCGTTCTCCGGCGCGAAGGCGCGCAAGTTGGGTCTGTTCGAGCTGGCGGACAACGGAACGCTGTTTCTGGACGAGGTGACGGAGCTGCCGGCGCAGCTTCAGTCGAAGCTGCTGCGCGCGATTGAGACGCGCTCGTTCTACCGCGTCGGCGCGGTGCGCAAGGTGCAGGTGAACGTCCGCATCGTCGCCGCGACGAACCGCGACGT
>Ga0081539_10000200_pt1 | contig 139291 bp, 137 predicted proteins | sample TabmetS4T2R2_FD_71023 | JGI IMG/M metagenome (GOLD analysis project Ga0081539, IMG submission 71023) | Tabebuia heterophylla rhizosphere microbial communities from the University of Puerto Rico - S4T2R2 | ecosystem: Host-associated > Plants > Roots > Rhizosphere ... | reverse complement strand
TCCTCGGACGAGGAGTTCACGGACGCCCCGCCGCCCCCCTGCCGCGCCTCGGTGCCCGCTACCTCGGCGACGGGTACGACGTTGCCCGGCGACGAAGGGAGCGCGATCAGCGGTTCGAGCGCCTCGAGGTCGATCGTCTCGACCTCGTCGTAGACCGCGTCCGGGCCGGCGGCCAGCTCGACGAACTCGGCCTCGCGACCTTGGGCGGCGAGCCAGCGCCGCGTTTGCTCGTCGCTCGGGAAGAGGCCGGTCGTCGCACCGGTCTCCATGACCATGTTGCAGATCGTCCCGCGGTCGGTCGCCGTGAGCGTCGCGACCCCGTCCCCGAAGAACTCGAAGATCCGCCCGCGGCCGCCGCGCACGCCGTGCCGTCGAAGGAGCTCGAGCACGACGTCCTTCGACTGGACCCACGGCCGCAGACGCCCTCGGAGCTCGACGCCGCTGATCAGCGGCCGCTCGACGACGTAGGGTCGCCCCGCCATCGCGACCGCCACCTCGGTCGCGCCGGCCCCGATCGCGAGCATCCCGAGGGCCCCCGCCATCGTCGTGTGGCTGTCGGCGCCGAGCAGGAAGCCGCCCGGGCGCGCGAACCGCTCGAGGTGCAGGTAGTGCGAGATCCCGTTGCCGGGGCGGGAGTAGAGGGCCCCGTAGCGCGCCGCCCACGTGCGGAGGTACGCGTGGTCGTCCGGGTTCTTGTCGTCGAACTGCAGGACGTTGTGGTCGACGTACGAGACCGTCGGCACCCGGACGCGGTCGAGACCGAGCCGCTCGAACTGCAGGCAGGCCATCGTGCCCGTCGCGTCCTCGAGGAGGACCTGATCGACGCGCAGCTCGATCTCTTCGTCGCTCGCGCCGACGAGGTGCTCGGAGATGATGCGCTCCGTGAGCGTCCTCGGCACGGGCCGACCCTAACGCGTGGCTGCGGTCTACGGCGCCCTCGCGGGGATGCTCTTCGGGGGGATGGGCGTCGTGCTCCGTATGGGCCTGAACCGCGGCGGGGACGCCGAGGGCGGCGCCGCGATCGCGGCAGTGGTCGGCGCGCTCGCGGCGGTCGGCCTTGCGCTCGTGGCTGGGGGCGACGTGGTCGCCGCCGAGCTGTGGCCCTTCGCGCTCGCGGGCGTGCTCGTGCCGGGCACGTCCTCGATCGTCATGTTCCACGCCATCCGTCTCGCGGGCGCCTCCAGGGCGCTCGTCGTGATCGGCGCGGCGCCGCTCCTCTCCGTCCTGCTCGCGCTGGTCGTGCTCGACGAGCCGTTCGTGCCCGAGCTCGCGATCGGCACCGTGCTCGTGGTGTCCGCCGGTGTGCTGCTCGCCGGCGAGGCCCGGCCACAGCACGTCCGCGTGCTGGGCGGCGTGCTGGCGCTGGTGTGCGCCGCGATGTTCGCGGGACGGGACATCCTCGCCCGCTGGGCGGCGCGCGAGGAGCACCCACCGCCGCTCGTCGCGACGGCGACGTCGCTCGCGTTCGCTGCGGCAGCCGTGCTCGCCTGGCTCGTCGTCGTCCGGCGCCGCACGATCGCCGAGCGCCTGCGGCGGGGCCGCGGTGCCTTCGCCCTCGCCGGGCTCTGCCTCGCGCTTGCCTACGCCGCGCTGCTCACCGCCCTCGACACGGGTCGCGTCACGGTTGTCGCACCGCTCAACGCGACCCAGTCGCTGTGGGGCGTGGTCTTCGCCGCGTTGCTGCTGCGCCGAACGGAGGCGATCGGCGGCAGAGTCGTCCTGGCCGCCGTCCTCGTCGTGGCCGGCAGCGCGTTGATCGGCGTGTTCCGCTAGACGCTACGCCGGGGCGCCCACCCGTCCGGCGACCGACTCGACGTACGCGAGCGCGTCGTCGAGCGACACGACGTCCGCGTACTTCGCCTGGATGTCGAACAGGTTCGCCTCGTGCGGCGCCTGGGCGCGGTCGCCGACGCACTCGCGCGGCACCACCGCCGGGAAGCCGTTCTGCAGCAGGTCGATCGCCGTCGCGCGGATGCACCCGCTCGTCGTCGCGCCGCAGAGGATCACCGAGTCGACCCACTGCGAGACGAGGATCGCCGTGAGGTTCGTCCCGAAGAACGCGGAGGCCCCCTTTTTGAGCACGATCGTCTCGTCCTCGCGCGGGGCGAGCCGGGGATCGATCTCGACCCACCGGCCGCCGATCTGCAGGTCGCCGAGCGACGGGACCTTCTGCAGCCAGAGCCCGCCGTCCCGGAGCGACGGCTCGAAGCCGATCGTCGTGAAGATGACGGGCAGCCCCTTCGCGCGGGCAGCGTCGAGCAGCCGACGCGTCGCCTCGACCTCGTCCGTCAGGTCCGAGCCGAGCGCGCACTCGGGGTCGGTGAAGCCGCACGAGAAGTCGACCACGAGGACCGCCGGCCGCTCGCCCATCGTCACCGCCTGGCCGAGGCGGGCCGCCTCGTAGACGCGTTTCGCCTCTGCGTCGCTCATGCCGCCACCACCGGCCTCGCCGTCAGCTGCTCACCCCACTTGGCCCGCTTGAGGAACTGTCCAGCCCCGGGCTGGCCCACCAGCTCGTCGTTCTCGACGATGATCTGGCCGCGCACCATCACGACCTCGGGGGCGCCCGTGACCTCGGTGCCTTCGAACAGGTTGTAGTTGACGTTCGAGTGGTGCGTGCTCGCTGAGATGGTCAGCTGCTTCTCGGGATCCCAGACCACGATGTCCGCGTCCGAGCCGGGCGCGATCGTGCCCTTGCGCGGGTAGAGCCCGAAGAGCTTCGCGACATTGGTCGAGGTCAGCTCGACGAAGCGGTTCGGAGAGATCCGGCCCTGACGCACCCCGAAGTTCCAGAGCATGTGCAGCCGGTTCTCGATCCCCGGGCCGCCGTTCGGCACGACGTTGAACTCCTCGCCGTTGATCCCCTTCTGCTCCGGCCACTTGAACGGGCAGTGGTCGGTGGACAGCACCGAGAGGACGTCGCTCTGGAGCGCCCGCCAGAGGTGCTCCTGGTGCTCCTTCGGACGCGGCGGTGGCGTGTAGATGTACTTGCCGCCTTCGAAACCGGGCTGATCGAGCGCGCTCTCGTCGACGAAGAGGTACTGCGTGCAGGTCTCGCCGTGGACGTTCCAGCCCTTCTCGCGCGCGAGCTCGATGGGCTCGACCGCCGGCTGGCACGAGACGTGGACGACGTACAGAGGCGCGCCTGCGATGCGGGCGAGCTGGATCGCGCGGCCCGTCGCTTCGGCCTCCGTCTCCATCGGCCGCGTCCGCGCGTGCCAGATCGGCTCCTTCTTCCCCTCGGCGACAGCCCGCTTCACGATGATGTCGATGGCGTCGCCGTTCTCGGCGTGCACCATGATCATCGCGCCGCTCTCCGCCGCCACCTCCATCGCCTTGAAGAGCGTCTCGTCGTCCACCATCACGGCGCCCTTGTAGGCCATGAACAGCTTGTAGGACGTGACGCCCTCGTCCGGCAGACGCGCGAGATCCTCGAGCGTGCCGCCCTCGCGCAGGTCGGTGACGCCGATGTGGAAGCCGACGTCGATCACCGGCTTGCAGCGGTCGATCTTCTCGTGGTAGTTCTCGAGCGCCTGCTGGAACGTCGTCCCGGGCGCCTGCATGCAGAAGTCGACCAGCGACGTCGTGCCGCCGAACGCGGCGGAGACGGTGCCGGACGTGAAGTCGTCGCACGTCGTCGTGCCGCCGAAGAACATCTCGATGTGCGTATGCGGGTCGATCGCGCCAGGGATGACGAACTTCCCGGCAGCGTCGATCACCTTGTCGGCGCTCACGTCGAGCGAGTCTCCGATCTGGCTGACGGCGCCGTTCTGGATGTAGATGTCGCCGACGTAGTCGTCGGCCGCCGTGACGATGCGGCCACCCTTGATGAGCACGGACATGGACGCGTCTACCCCCTTTCGGGCTGGGCTTGTCGGGTTGTATACAACTCCGTCGCGGTGGCGTGGTCAACCGGCCGCCGCAGGTGCCAGTCGGTCGCCTCCTGGAGCTGCTCCGCGGCCGCGAGCGGGATGCCGTCCTCGCCTCGCCGGCCCGTCAGCGCGAGCCCGACCGGAAGGCCGTCGACGAGCCCGCAGGGGACGACGGTGACGGGGAGGGCGAGGAGGGCGGCAGGCGAGTTGTACGGCATCAGGTCGAGCCGGTACGTGGGCGGAATGGCGTCGAGCCGCGGCGCCGTCGTCGGCATCGCGGGCGCGACGAGCAGGTCGTACGCGCCGAGCTCGCGCTCGAACGCATCACGGACCCAGCGCCGAGCTCGGAGGCCGGTGACGTGCGCCGTCGAAGGCAGGAAGAGGCCGGCCAGCAGCCGCACGCGGACGTCCGCGCCGTAGTCGTCGAGGCGCGTCCGTAGCCATTCGAGGTGCCGGGCCGTCGCCTCGGGGAGCATCAGGAGCTGTGTGACGGTCGCGATCTCCTCGTGCAGCGGGATCGCAACCGGGTCCACCGTGCCCGGTAGCGCTCGAACCGCCGCCTCGCACGCGGCGGCGACCTCCGGTCGCGCGCGCTCGAACAGGCTCGTCACGACGCCGATGCGGAGGTCTCGCGCCGGCGCTTCCACCGGCCGGTCCGCCATGAGCTCGAGGACGTGCCTGCACTCGGCTGCCGTGCGCGCCAGCGGCCCGACGGTGTCGAGGCTCCACGAGGTCGGGAAGACGCCGTCGGTCGGGACGAGACCGGTCGTCGGCCGGTGCCCGGTGACGCCGCAGAAGGCCGCCGGGATGCGGACGGAGCCGGCGGTGTCGGTGCCGAGCGCGACGTCGATGAGGCCGGCGGCGACCGCGCCGCCGCTCCCGCCGCTCGACCCTCCGGTGATGTGCGCGGGGTTCCACGGGTTGAGCGAGGGCCCATAGTGCGTGCTGTTGCCGATTGCGCCGTACGCGAACTCGTGCGTGTTGAGCTTCCCGACGATCGCGGCGCCGGCCGCACGAAGCCTGGCGACGCAGGTCGCGTCGCTTTCCGGAGTGCGATCGAGGATCTTCGAGGCGCCGGTGGTCGGCATGCCGGCGACGTCGATCACGTCCTTCACGCCGACCGTGAAGTCGCCGTCGGCAGGCTCCAGGTGGAGGAACGCGTTGAAGGCGTCGTTCACGCCGGCGTCTCCGGCGGGAGCCGCCGCTCGAGCTCCTCGAGCGCGGGGAGGATGCGTTCGACGAAGTCTCGGACGGCCGCGAGGTCGTCGTCGCTCGGCGAAACGCCCTGCTCCTCCGCTCTTTCTCGGAGCCGTTCGGCGGGGTTAGACTCGGACTCCATGCCCGTCTACGAGTACCGCTGCGAGAAGTGCGACGAGCGCTTCGAGGAGTACCTCTCGTCGTCGACCAAGCCGGCGCCGCCGTGCCCTAAGTGCGGCGCCCCGGAGCCGACGCGGCTCCTTTCGCGGATCAACACGGAATGGCTCCCGAGCGACGTCGCCTGGGACCGCGTCGGCCGCAGCTGGGACTGACGTCGTCGCAGCTGGGACGGCCGACGCGCGCCTGGCGCTGATCACATCCACCTCCTGGCGCCGTGCTCGTCAGTGGAGCGGGTTCGTCCCCGCCATCCAGATGATCACGCGCTTGAACTTCCCTTCGGCGTCGAAGTCGAAGAAGTTGCAGTTGTGCATGTCGTTCAGCGACCCGTCCTGCAACTCGCCGATGTAGCCCTGCTCGGTCGCGACCTTCCCGGCAGCCTCCTCGACGACGATGTTCCGGATCTCGTGCCGGATCGTCTTCGAGTTGGCGAAGAAGTCGGTGAACATGCGGCGGATCTCGGCCGCGCCGTCGAACGTCACCTGGTCGGTCTGGACGGTCAGCGTGGCGTCGTCGGCGAAGTGCGCGAGCACGGCGTCGACGTCCATCGCGTCCACGGCGTCGAAGTACGACTGCGGCGCGGCCGCCAGTGCGTCGCGCGACAGGGCGGCGGGGGTGGTTGCCATGGTGTGGCTCCCTTCGGTCGTAGGGGTCGATCCTAACGCGGTGCCCGATTCCGTCACGAGCGCGCCTCCGGCGGGTGCTCGGCGTGCCAGTGACGCGCGATCTGCTCGCGGGTCGCGATCCAGACGTCGTCCAACGTGGCAACGTAGGCGAGGAAGCGCTCGAGCCCGCGCGCGCGGCCCGGCCTGCCGACGATCCGGCAGTGGAGGCCCACGGAGAGCATCCGGCCGCCTTCGGCGCGGAGCACGTCGAGCGCGTCGACGAGATACGTCGCGAAGTCGTTCGCCGTGACGAAGCCGTTCGGAATCAGGAACTTGAAGTCGTTTGCGTCGAGCGTGTACGGGATGACGAGGTGGTGCCGGCCGGCGACGTCGACCCAGTACGGAAGCTCGTCGGCGTACGAGTCCGAGTCGTAGAGGAAGCCGCCCACCTCGACCACGAGCCGCTGCGTGCGCTCCGACGTGCGGCCCGTGTACCAGCCCACGGGTCGTCTTCCGCAGGCACGCTCGATCGCGTCGATCGCGCGCCGCATGTGCTCGCGTTCCTCGTCCTCCGGCATGTCGGCGTAGTCGATCCACCGCCACCCGTGGCTCGCGACCTCCCAGCCGGCATCGACCATCGCCCGCGCCGCCTCGGGATTCCGCTCGAGCGCCTGGCCGACCGCGTAGACGGTCACCGGCAGGTCGTACCGCGCGAACATGCGGTGCACGCGCCAGAAGCCGGCGCGGCTGCCGTACTCGAACATCGACTCGACGTTGAGGTTTCGGTTCCCCACGGTCGGCGGCGCGCCGACGACCTCGTGCAGGTAGGCCTCCGCGGCCGGGTCGCCGTCGAGCGGAGTGTTCTCGCCGCCCTCCTCGTAGTTGAGGACGAAGGACAGCGCGACGCGCGCGCCGCCCGGCCACCGCGGGTCAGGAGGGTCGGCGCCGTAGCCGACGAGGTCACGCGCGGACGAGATCGTCCACCTCCTCGTCGTGCTCGCCGCGGAACGGCGCGCGCCGCACCGGCGGCGCGGCATCGGAGAGCCGGAGCGGCGAGGCGACCTGGCGGACGGGGCCGAGCGTCGGGTGCTCGTACTCGACGAGCCGCGCCCCCTCGACGGCGTCCAGCACGTCGTGGACCGGCGCACACGGAACGCCGGCTGCCCGCAGCGTCTCCAGCCATTCGGCGGACGGTCGGGCGCGGAAGGAGTCGTCGAGCAGCGGCGCAAGCTCGTCGCGGTTGCGGTCGCGCGATCCGAAGTCCGCGAAGCGCGGATCGGTCGCGAGATCCGGCCGGCCGATCGCGTCGCACACGCGCACCCAGAACTTCTCCTTCGGCGCCGCGACGACGATCCAGCCGTCCGCCGTCTCGAAGTTCTGGAACGGCACGAGCGACGGGTGCGCGGACTTCGCGCGACGGGGCGGCACGTACCCCCGGGACGCGGCCCACGTACCGACGTACATCAGCTCGTGGAGCGCGACGTCGAGCAGCCCGACGTCGCAGTCGCATCCGGTGCCGTCCCGCCGCGCGCGCCACAGGCCCGCCATGATCGCGATCGCCGCCGCGTACCCGCCGGACAGGTCGACGAGCGAGAGGCCGCTCTTCGTCGGCGGCCCGTCGGGCTCGCCCGTGAGCTGCATCCAGCCCGCCAGCCCTTGCATCATGTAGTCGTACCCGCCCTCCGCGGCCCGCGGGCCCGTCGTCCCGAAGCCCGAGAGGGAGCAGCAGACGATCCGCGGGTTGAGCTCCTTCAGGTCGTCGTAGCGCAGCCCGAGCTTCGCCGGCTGGTCGCCGCGGAGGTTGGAGAACACGACGTCGGACACGCGCACCAGCGCCTCGAACCGCTCGCGGCCGGCCGGGTCGCGGAGGTCGAGTGAGATGCTCTTCTTGTTCCGGTTGAACGTCTCGAAGAAGAGCGAGTCCTCGCCGTCCTGGAACGGCGGCACGTAGCGGCCCACGTCGCCGCCGGAGGCCGGGTCCTCGACCTTGATCACCTCCGCGCCCAGGTCGGCGAGCTGGAGCGTCGCCCACGGGCCGGCACCGAACTGCTCGATGGCGAGAATCCGGACGTCGGCGAGCGGCAGCACGCGTTCGGTCACGCGCGGCGGCGGCGCCCGACCGACCGCCACGCCTGCTCGTAGTACGGCCGCAGGAACTCGAGGTGCTCGTACATCAAATCGCCGGCGGCCGTCTCGTCGCCGTGGTCGATCGCGTCCGCGACCCCACGGTGGTGCTCGTTGATCGACGCGTGGAAGTCACGGCCGAGGCGCGACCGTGAAAGGTGCGTCTGCAGCACCTCGAAGATCGGCTGCGCCGCGACCGCGAGCATCGTGTTGCCGCACGCCTCGATCACGACCGAGTGGAAGTCGCGGTTCAAGACGAACTGCTCCTGCGTCCCGAGGCGCAAGGGCTCCGATGGGATCGCTGCACGCAGGTGGACGACGTCCTCGTCGGCCCGACGGCGGGCCGCAAGCCGCGCGGCGGGAACCTCTAGCAGCTCACGTGCCTCGAGCAGCTCGTCGAGCGTGACGTGCTCCGCCGTCGCGAGCCGGCCGAGACCCGAGCGCAACGACTCGGACAGATGGTCGGCGCTCGGGACGGTGACGAAGCTGCCGCCGCCGGCGCCCTTGGCGGTCCGGATCAGGTTCTCCGCGCCCAGGAGCCGCAGCGCTTCACGGACCGTCGCGCGGCTGACGCCGAGCTCCTCCGCGAGGACGATCTCGTTCGAGAGGCGCGTGCCGGGAGGCCGCGTGCCCTGCAGGATCTCCGACCGCAGGCGCTCGGCGACCACCTCGTAGGCCTTCATTCGATGCCGAACTCCCGGTTTCCGGCGACCGACACGGGCGACGACGACGCGACGAGACCGCGCTCGCCCATGTACTCGCCGAGCGAGCGGCCGTTGCGGCCGTCGCGAAGCTCCGCGCGCAGCGCCTCGGTCGCAGCGAGGTCGAGCTCCAGCGTCCGCTCGTCGGCGAACGCGACGCCGTACGCGTCGCGCGCGAGCTCGACCGTCGTGAAGTCGTCCAGCACGTCCTCGCGTACCGCCTCCGGGTCGCGCTCGAGCGGATCGCCGTAGCCGGCTGCGTTCGGCTCGCGGAACTCGATGAACTCGCCGGCGCCGAACGGGATGCCGGTGACCTTCGCAGGGAGCACCTCCTCGCGCGGCGTATCCGGGTTCTTGCGGCACGAGGCCACGAGCCCGTCCCACGCGCCGAAGACGCCCTTCGGCGGGTCGGTCTGCCGGTCGCCCTCGCACGAGTACGTCCCGGGGACGAGGAAGCGGTTCCGGCGAATGATCCCGACGCCGCCACGCCACTTGCCCGGCGCCGCGGGCTCCGGTCGCAGCTCGTACTGATCGCACCGCATCGGGAACCGCATGTCGAGCTCCTCGATCGGATTGTTCCGCGTGTTCGCCATCAGGTTGTCGACCGAGTCCATCGCATCCTTGCCGTTCCGGCCGCCGTACGCGCCTTCGTTGACCTCGAGGTAGAGCCAGTACTCGCCGGCGCTCTCGTCGAACCCTGCGTACGCGCAGAAGTGGATCCCGGCGGAGTTCCCGCCGGTCACCCGCTCGGGTAGAGCGTCCGCGAGCGCGAGGTTGATGTTGTCGACGACGCGCTGCGTCTGGCAGAACCGCGAGAAGCATGCGCGCGGGAAGCTCGGGTTGAAGATCGTCCCCTTCGGTGCGATCACCTTCACCGGCCGGAAGACCCCGTCGTTCTGCGGCACGTGCTCGGGGAACGTCACCTCGTCGAGGAGGATCGTGCGGACCGCGTAGTAGCAGGCGACGAGCAGCGAGCCTTCGAACGGCACGTTGTAGCCCGTCGGCACCTCGGGGTTCGAGCCCGTGAGATCGATCGTGATCTCGTCGCCCTCGACGATCACCCGCGTCTCGACCCGCAGGCGCACGTCGCGGTTGCGCGCGTCGTCGTCGAGCCAGCCGACGATCGGCCCGTACGTCCCGTCCGGGATCTTCTCGATCTCGCTGCGGAGCATCCCCTCGGAGTAGTCCATCCAGTCGTACGCCGCGCTCATCACGACGTCGACGCCGTAGCGGTCGACGAGCCGGAGGAAGCGCTCGCGGCCGAGCTGGCAGGCGGCGAGCATCGCGTTCATGTCGCCGCGGTTCATCGTCTCCGTGCGCACGTTGTCGAAGATCATCCGGTCGAGGTCCTCGTTGAGCTCGCCGCACCGGTACCAGCGGAGCGAGTCGTAGAGCTTCGCCTCGGCATACACGTCGAACGCGTCGGCGTTGATGCCGGGGAACGAGCCGCCGACGTCGAGGACGTGCGCCGTGACGGCCGCGAAGCCGAGCAGCTCGTCGTCGTGGAAGATCGGCACCGCGACGGCCACGTCCGGCGAGTGCGACGCCCCGAGGTACGGGTGGTTGTGGACGATGACGTCGCCCTCCTCGAGCTCGCCCTCGAGGCGGTGCAGGAACCCGCGGATGTACCACGGCAGAGAGCCGATGTGCATCGGCGTCGAGTCCGACTCGCAGAGCTCGCGGCCCTGGGCATCGAAGATCCCGGCGCCGAGATCCTCAGACTCGCGGATGATCGACGAGTAGCTCATGCGGAACAGCACGCCCGCCATCTCCTTGGCGGTCGCGTGGAACGCGCCGCCGAGCACGCGCAGCGTGATCGGGTCGACCTCGACCCGCGTCCGCGTCGGCGGACCGGGCCGGCGTCCGACCTCGTAGTCCAGGACGCTCATGCGCGCATCGCCTCCTCCGTATAGGGCTCGAGCGCGGCGCTGTCGCCGGTGGCGATGACGATGTTTCCGAACGGGTCGACGTGCGCCGAGACGCCCGGCGGGATCACCGTCGTCGAGTCGTACTGGTTGACGATCGCCGGCCCCTCGATGCGGTTGCCGGCCTTGAGCGCGGTCCGGTCGTAGAAGCGCGCGGCGACCTGCGCGAGCGTGCCACCGACGCGGAACCAGGCGTCGCGCTCGGAGCGGAGCGCCGCCTCCGCGGACCCGTCACCGGTCTCGGCGAGCGGCGTCGAGAGCCGCGGCATCAGGCCGATGCCGCGCACGCGCACGTTGGGCACCTCGATGTCGGACTCCTCGAAGCGGCGGGAGTACTCGCGCTCGTGGATGTCGTGGAACCTCGACCGGAGCGCTTCGACCCAGGCGCTGTCGATTGCCCCGGAGTCGACGTCCACGCGCAGCTCGTAGCCCTGGCCGAGGTAGCGGCAGTCTGCGACGCGCTGCACGAGGATGCTGTCCGGCGGCACGCCGTCCGCCTCGAGCTGCGTGCGGGCACGCCCCTCGAGCGCCTCGAACTGCGCCTGCAGCGCCGCCGCGTCGAGCTGCGAGAGCCGCTGGTAGGCGGTCGAGACGTACTCGTAGACCATGTCCGTCGCGAGCAGTCCCATCGCCGAGGTGATGCCGGGATGCGGCGGGACCAGGACCCACGGGGTGCCGACCTCGAGCGCGATCTGTGCCGCGAACAGCGGCCCGGCGCCGCCTTCGGCGACGAGCGCGAAGTCCCGCGGGTCGTAGCCCTTGCGCACCGAGTTCTCCTCGATCGACTGCACCATCGAGTGCGTGAGGATCTGCACGGCGCCCATCGACGCCTCCTCGACGGACATGCCGAGGTCCTTCGCCGGGCCGTCCTCGAATGCCGTACGGGCGAGGTCGGCGCGGAGCTCCATCTGCCCGCCGAGGAACGTCTCGGGGACGAGCCAGCCGAGGTTGACCATCGCGTCGGTCGCGGTCGGCTCGGTGCCTCCTCGCCCGTAGGCTGCGGGGCCGGGGTCGGCGCCGGCGGAGCGCGGACCGACGCGGAAGATCCCGCCCCGGTCGACGTAGGCGATCGAGCCGCCACCCGCGCCGATCGTGTCGACGTCGACCATCGGGATCATCGCCTGGTACGGCCCGACCTTCGTGTCCAGCAGGTGCTTCATGCGCAACCGGCCTTCCTGCGCGAGCCCGATGTCCGCCGACGTGCCGCCGACGTCGAGGGTGATGACGTTGTCGTAGCCGGCCTGCTTGCCGGCCCAGATCCCACCGACCACGCCGGCGACGGGGCCGGACATCAGGAGGTTGACCGGCCTGGCGACGGCGCCTTCGGGCGTCGCGACGCCGCTCGCCGAGGTCATGAGGTGCAGCTTCGTCCTGACCGCCAGCTCCTCCAGCTGCTCCTCGAGGCGCCGGACGTAGCGCGAGACCTTCGGCCCGACGTACGCGTTGAGGCAGACCGTCGAGAAGCGCTCGTACTCGCGGTACTGCGGCAGCACCTCGGAGGAGACCGACAGGAACGCCTCGGGGAACTCCTCGCGGACGATCTCGGCGACGCGCTGCTCGTGGGCGGGGTTCAAGAACGAGAAGAGGAAGCAGACCGAGATCGCCTCCACGCCCGCCTCCTTGAGCTCCCGGACGCGCGCCCGTGCCCGCTCCTCGTCGAGCGGAACGAGCACCGAGCCGTCCTTGACGACGCGCTCGGGCACCGTGAGGCGGTACCGGCGTCGGACGATCGGGTACCGCTGCCACGGCAGGTCCTGGTAGTTGGAGAAGTTGAGCGGCTTCTTGTGCCGCGCGATGTGGAGGATGTCGCGGTAGCCCTCGGTCGTGATCAGTCCGACCGCGGCGCCGTTGTGCTCGATCACGATGTTCGTCGCGATGGTCGTGCCGTGGAAGACCTGGTCGAGTGCGGACGGCGCCTCTCCCGCCTCCTCGCTGAGCTCGCGGATGCCCTGGACGGTGCCCTGCGACGGATCGTCGGGTGTTGTCGGGAGCTTGTGCACGAGGATCGTGCCGGACTCGTCGTCGACGTAGATGAGGTCGGTGAACGTGCCGCCGACGTCGACCCCGAGCCGCTTCACGTTGCCGCTCCGGGCTTGAGGACGATCTTCCCGAACTGCTCGCGGCGCTCCATCGTCTCCATCGCGTCGCGCGCTTGCTCGAGCGGGAAGACCTTGTAGACGAGCGGCGTGACGAGGCCCCGTGCGGCGAGGTCGAGCACCGTCTCGACCTCCGCGCGGTTGTAGACGAACGACCCGATGACCTGCTTCTGCGTCCGGAAGAACGGGATGATGTCGAAGGGGACGATCTCGCCCGAGTGCCCGCCGCAGATCACGAGGCGGCCGTCCTTCGTGAGCGAGTCGAGCCCCATCTGGAAGAACTCGCCGCCGACGTGCTCGTAGACGACGTCGACGCCACGGCCGTCCGTCGCACGCATGACCTCGGTGGGGACGTCCTGCTCGCGGTAGTTGACGGCGACGTCGAGGCCGAGCTCCTTCGCGCGCGTCAGCTTGTCCTCCGTGCTCGCCGTCCCGATCACGAAGGCGCCGGAGAGCTTCGCGAGCTGCAGGGCGGCAGAGCCGATCCCGCTACCGACGCAGTTGATGAGGAGCGACTCGCCGGGCTGCAGCCTCGCGCGGGTGAAGAGCATGTGCCAGGCGGTGCCGAAGGCGATCTGCGTCGCCGCGGCGGCCTCGTCCGAGAGCGCGTCGGGGATGCGGATCAGGTGACGCGCCGAGCACGCGATCTGCTCCGCGTAGCCGCCTGTCGTGGTGAAGCTGATGAAGCCGGGGGTGAGGCAGAGCGACTCGCGGCCCGTCCGGCAGTAGCGGCACTCGCCGCACGTGTCCATGAGGTACGGCATCACGCGGTCGCCGACCTTCCAGCCGGTGACGCCCTCTCCGACCGCGGCGATCCGCCCGACGACCTCGACGCCCAGGATGAACGGCGGCCGCACGTCGAAGCGCGAGATGCCCTCGCGGATGTCGACGTCGAGGTGGTTGAGGGCGCTCGCGGTGATGTCGATCACCACCTCCCCCGCCGCCGGCTGCGGGTCGTCGACCTCCTCCACCTGCAGCACGTCCAGCCCGCCGAACTCGTGGAACAGCACCGCCTTCACCGAAGGACCTCCCGCTGTCGCGATCGACTCAGGGCGTTTATGTCTGACTTTCGGGCGGGAGTCAAGGACTATGCCTCCGGGCGCGTTTGACCGTCGCGCGGATGTCTGACATAAAGGCGGCAGTCGAAAGGAGCAGCCGGTGAGCACTGATCTGCGGACCGCGCCGAAGGTCTGGCAGGGCCGCTTCTACGAGGACTTCGAGCCGGGCGACACGTTCCGCAGCCGGTTCGGGCGCACGGTGAGCGAGTACGACAACCTGCTCTTCACGTGCCTCACGCACAACACGAACTCGATCCACTTCGACGGGAAGCACGCGGAGCGCACGCAGTTCGGCCAGATCCTCGTGAACAGCACGTTCACGCTGGCGCTGATCACCGGGATGACCGTGCCGGACACGAGCGAGAACGCCGCCGCGAACCTCCAGTGGACGGACATCAAGTTGCCGAACCCCGTATTCGTCGGCGACACGCTGTGGGCCGAGAGCGAAATCCTCGAGAAGCGCGAGTCGAAGTCGAACCGGGACGTCGGCATCGTCACCATGCGCTGCCGCGGCATCAACCAGGACGGCAAGGTCGTGATCGAGTACCGCCGGACGTTCATGGTCTACAAGCGGAAGGCGCCACAGGCCGAGCGGAGCTTCCCGGGCACGACCGAGGAGTGGACGGTATGACCGCCGCCGAGCGGCTCGCCGCTTGGGCGCTCGAGCTCGACCTGGACGACGTGCCGTCGCCCGTCGTCGACGCCGCGAAGCTCCACGTGCTGGACGTCCTCGGCTGCGGGCTCGCCGCGCACGGGCTCGGCGTCGGCGCGGAGGGCCGGACGGCGATGGCGGAGCTCGGCGGCGAGACGGAGGCGTCGGTGATCGGGCTCGACGGCGGGCTGCCCGCCGCGAACGCCGCGTTCGCCAACGCGATGCTCTGCCACGGCCTCGACTTCGACGACACGCACTCCGAATCGGTCTCGCACGTCTCCACGGTGGTCGTCCCGGCCGCCCTCGCCGCCGCGGAAGCGCGCGGCTCGACCGGCCGCGAGGTGCTGACGGCGATCGTCGCGGGGAACGAGATCGTCACGCGCGTCGGGATGGCGACGCCCGGAGCCTTCCACGAGCGCGGCTTCCATCCCACCGCGATCTGCGGGATCTTCGGGGCGACGGCTGCCGCCGCGCGCCTCCGCGACCTGTCCGCCCGCGACGCCGCGAGCGCGCTCGGCATCGCCGGGAGCATGGCGTCGGGGCTGTTCGCATACCTCGACGACGCGACCGCGACGAAGCCGATCCATCCTGCGTGGGCTGCGCACGGCGCCCTCTTTGCCGCGCGCCTCGCCGAGCTGGGGGCCGAGGGGCCTCCCGGGGTGCTCGAGGGCCGCTTCGGGATCTTCCACGCGTTCGTCGCGACCCGCGTCGACCTCGAACCGCAACTCGCGGATCTCGGGGAGCGGTGGGAGACGCCGCGGATCGCCTTCAAGCCCTACCCCGCGTGCCACTTCATCCACGGCTCGCTCGGCGCGACTGCATCGCTTCTCGACGGGCTCGAGCCCGACGAGATCGAGGAGGTCGTCGTCGTCGTCCCGGAGCCGGGTGTCTCGCTCGTGCTGGAGCCTGCGGCGACGAAGGTCGCTCCCCGCACCGACTACGAGGGCAAGTTCAGCCTCCAGTTCTCGACGGCCGCGATGCTCATTCATGGGCGCGTCGGGCTCGCCACGTACACGCCCGAGGCACTCGCCGACCCGCGCGTGCTCGACCTCGCCCGCAAGGTGCGGTACGAGACGAAGGAGTACGCGAGCTACCCGGCCGCGTTCCCGGGCGGCGTCCGGATCCGGATGCAGGACGGCAGGACGCTCGACGCGGACGTGTCGCACCAGCTCGGCGGGCCCGAGAACCCGATGAGCGAGGCGGAGGTGCGCGAGAAGTTCCGCGAGAACGCCGCGCTCGCAGGCGGCGGCTTCGACCGGCTCGAGGAGACCGTGCTGGCGCTCGAGGAGGCTCCGGACGTCCGGGGCCTGCTTGCGACGCAGAGCGTCGCCGCGTGACGACCACGGAGCAGCGCGAGGTCGTCGCAACGGTGCGCGAGTGGGTGGAGCGCGAGGTCTACCCGGTCGCCTCCGAGTACGAGCACGCGGACGAGTTCCCGGCGCCGCTCGTCGAGGACATGAAGCGGCTCGGCTTGTTCGGCGTCACGATCCCCGAGGAGTACGGCGGTCTCGGGCTCGACCTCCTCACCTACGCGCTGATCCAGGTCGAGCTCTCGCGGGGTTGGATGTCGCTCTCGGGCGTGCTCAACACGCATTTCATCTCCGCGTGGATGATCGGGACGCACGGGACGGAAGAGCAACGCGAGCGATACCTGCCCCGGATGGCGACGGGGGAGCTGCGCTTCGCGTACTCGATGACCGAGCCGCACGCCGGCTCCGACGTCCAGGCGATCACGACGCGCGCTGTCCGTAACGGCGACGAGTTCGTGATCACCGGTCGCAAGATGTGGGCCACGAACGGGCTGCGGGCGGGTGCGGTGATGCTGCTCGCCGTCACCGACCCGAATGCCGAGCCGCGGCACCGGGGCATGACGGCGTTCGTCGTCGAGAAGCAGCCGGGGGTCGAGGAGCAGCCGGGCCTGACGATCCCCGGAGCCCTGAAGAAGCTCGGCTACAAGGGCGTCGAGACGACCGAGCTCGTCTTCGACGGCTTCCGGACCGCCGCAGCCGGCGTCCTCGGCGGCGAGGAAGGCGTGGGCCAGGGCTTCTATCAGTTCATGGGCGGGATCGAGCTCGGCCGCGTGAACATCGCGGCGCGCGCGGTGGGCATCGCGACGCGTGCCTTCGAGGAGTCGATCCGCTACGCGCAGCAGCGCGAGGCGTTCGGCAAGCCGATCGCGCACCACCAGGCGGTGCAGCTCAAGCTCGCGCAGATGGCGACGAAGATCGAGGCAGCGCGCCTACTGACGCTGCAGGCGGCCGAGCGCAAGAGCGCCGGCGAGCGGGCCGACCTCGAGGCCGGCATGGCGAAGCTGTTCGCCACGGAGACCGCGGAGGAGGTCGCGCTGGAGGCGATGCGCATTCACGGTGGCTACGGCTACTCGCAGGAGTTCGTCGTGGAGCGCCTCTATCGCGACGCCCCGGTGCTGATCCTCGGCGAGGGCTCGAACGAGATCCAGCAGCTCGTGATCGCGCGCCGACTGCTCGAGCGCCACGCGCTCTGATGGACTTCGCCGTCCCGCAGGAGCTCGACGAGATCCGCGCGGCCGTTGGCGAGCTCTGCTCGCGGTTCCCCGGCGAGTACTGGCGCGCCCTCGAGCCGGACCGCTACCCGGAGGAGTTCGTCGCCGCGCTGACCGAGGCGGGGTGGCTCGCGGCGCTGATCCCGGAAGAGTACGGCGGCGCGGGCCTGAGCCTCACGCCCGCGAGCGTCATCCTCGAGGAGATCAACGCCTCGGGCTGCAACTCGGGCGCCTGCCACGCGCAGATGTACACGATGGGGACGATCCTCCGGCACGGCTCGGAGGAGCAGAAGCGGCGGTACCTGCCGCGGATCGCGTCGGGCGAGCTCCGCCTCCAGGCGTTCGGCGTCACGGAGCCGACGGCCGGCTCGGACACGACCTCGCTGCAGACGACCGCGTCGAGGGTCGACGGCGGCTGGTCGATCAGCGGGCAGAAGATCTGGACGTCACGGGCGGAACACTCGGACCTGATGCTGCTCCTCGCGCGGACGACGCCGGCCGACCGGGTGGAGAAGCGCACGGAGGGCCTCTCGACCTTCATCGTCGACATGAAGCGCGCCGTTGCCGACGGACGCATGACCATCCGGCCGATCCGGACGCTCATGAACCATGCGACGACCGAGATCTTCTTCGACGGCGTCCAGGTCGCCGAGGACGATCTCGTCGGCGAGGAGGGAAAGGGATTCCGCTACATCCTCGACGGCATGAACGCCGAGCGCGTGCTGATCGCGGCGGAGTGCATCGGCGACGGCCGCTGGTTCGTCGAGAAGGCGACCGGCTATGCGACCGAGCGCGTCGTGTTCGGCCGGCCGATCGGCTCGAACCAGGGAGTGCAGTTCCCGATCGCCCGCGCCCACGCGCAGATCGAGGCCGCCGATCTCGTCCGCTACAAGGCGGCGTGGCTCTACGAGCAGGGCCTGCCGTGCGGCGCGGAGGCGAACATGGCCAAGCTCCTCGCCGCCGACGCCTCGTGGGCGGCCGCGAACGCCTGCCTCGACACGCACGGCGGCTTCGGGTTCGCGGAGGAGTACGACATCGAGCGGAAGTTCCGCGAGACGCGCCTCTACCAGGTCGCGCCGGTGTCGACGAACTTGATCCTCGCCTACGTCGGCCAGCACGTCCTCGGCATGCCCCGTTCCTACTGATGAAGGTCGCCGTCGTCGGCGGCGGGGTTGTCGGCATGGCGTGCGCCTACGAGCTGGCACGCGGCGGTGCCGAGGTCGTCGTGCTGGAGAAGGGCTCGATCGGCCACGGCGCGTCGTTCGGAAACACCGGCTGGGTCTGCCCGTCGTTCACGTATCCGCTCCCCGCGCCGGGCGTCGTCTCTCAGGGGGTGAAGGCGGCGTTCTCGAGAGACGGGCCGCTCGCGATCCGCCCCGGTCTCGACCCGTCGTACCTCCGCTGGCTGTGGGCGTTCCGCCGGAACTGCACGCGCGAGACCTGGCTGGGAGGGATGCGCGCGTTCGTCCAGCTCGGCCGCCCGACGCTCGGCATCCTCGACGGATACCGCGCAGCGGGCGTCGAGTTCGAGATGCACAGTGCCGGGCTCCTGCTCGTCGGCATCGACCCGAAGAAGGTCGCGAGCTACACGGAGATCTTCCGCGATCTCGCCTCGGTGGGCTTCGAGGGCGGTCTGCGCGAGCTCACGGGCGACGAGGCGCGCGACGTCGAGCCCGCCCTGAGCGATTCGGTCCGCGGCGGCGTCCTCGCCGAAATCGACCGGGTCGTGCAGCCGCTCTCGCTGACGACGGGCCTTGCGACGTGGGTGGACGCGCACGGGGTCGAGATCCGCGAGGGCGTCGAGGTGCAGTCGGTGACCGGCAGCCGCGTCGAGACGACGGAGGACGCGATCGACGTCGACGCGGTAGTGCTCTCGGCCGGCGTCGACTCCGGCCCACTGCTTCGCCGCCTCGGCGTCCGGGTGGGGATCGCGCCCGCCCGCGGGTACAGCGTCACGATCGCGCGCGACTCCGCGGCGGCGCCGACTCGCGCCCTCTATCTCGCCGACGCGCTGATCGGGCTCAGCACGTACGACGACGCGGTCCGGATCGCAGGAGTGTTCGAGCTCGGCCACCGCGACCTCACCGTCGACGAGCGCAGGCTCGTCGCGATGCTCCGCACCGTCGACCCGTTCTTCGCGGCCTGGCGGGCCTCCGATGCTCCGCGCGACCTGACGTGGGCCGGTCTGCGTCCGCTCACGTCCGACGGTCTCCCGCTGATCGGCCGTGCGCCGCGCGACCCTCGCGTGTTCCTCGCCACCGGCCACGGGATGCTCGGCGTCACGCTCGCGCCGGCGACGGCTGCGCTCCTCGCGCCCGTCGTACTGGAAGGACGCGTCGATCCGGCGCTCGCGCCGTTCGACCCCGGCCGCCGGCCCTAAGCGGCCCGGCAGAACGCGGTCAGCGACCGCTCGAGCGCTTCGCGCTCGATGCCGCGGGCTATGAAGACGAGCCGCGAGCGGCGGTCCTCGTCCGGCCACTCGGGCAGGTGCTCGGGCGGGTGGACGACGTGCTGGACGCCGTTCAGGACGAGCGGCCCGTCGGCGCCGACGTCGAGGAGGCCCTTGACGCGCAGGACGTCCGAGCCGCGGGCCTGCAGGAGCATGGTCAGCCAGATTCCGAACGCGATCCAGTCGAGCGGCTCGTCGAACGTGACGCAGAACGCGCGGATCTCGTGCGCATGCTCGGGCGACTCGTCGTAGTCGAGATCGCGGGGGTCGTGCTCCCGCACGCCGTCGAACAACGCGGCCGGCTCGACGTCCCCGAACAACGCCTCGACGAGCGTCGCCCCGGGGTTCAGCCGACGCAGGCGCTCGATCACCGCGGACGGGTCGGCGAGGTCCGATTTCGTGACGACGAGCCGGTCGGCGGCGGCGGCCTGGCCGACCGACTCGTCGTGGCGAAGCCCGTGTTGCGCGTCGACGGTGGTGACGACGGCCTCGAGGCGGAAGTGGTGTGTGACGAGCGGCTCGGACAGAAGCGTCGAGACGATCGGCGCCGGGTTCGCGAGCCCTGTGGTCTCGACCACCACCCGCTCGAAGGGAGGGATCTCGCCGGCGTCGCGCCGCGCCTTGAGGTCGCGGAGCTCGTCCGCGAGGTCGCCTCGGAGCGCACAGCACAGGCACCCGCTCGGCATCAGCACCGTGCGCTCGTCGACGCGCCGCAGGAGATGGTGGTCGATCCCGACCTCGCCCAACTCGTTCACGATCACGGCCGTCTCGCCCATGTCGGGGTGCTGGAGCAGCCGCGAGACGAGCGTCGTCTTCCCGCTGCCGAGGAACCCCGTGACGAGCGCGACCGGAATCTTCACAGCGCGACCACGAGCGCGGGCTCGAGCGGATCGAGCGGCCTCCCGGCGAGGCGCTCGGCCGCGACCCACAAGGAGCCGAGGTCGTTGACGACCGCCGATCGCCCCTTCCGGTCGCGGAGCACCCAGACGCGGCCGCTCCAGTCGTCGAGCCGGAGACCGTAGAACGCGAGCACGCGATTGAGCAGCCGGACGCGCATGAAACGCCCGCGCCGGCCGCCTTCCAGCTCGGCCCAGTGCTCGCTCGCGAGCACGTTGCAGAGGACGCACATGGCGCCTCCGTTCTAGCACCCGACGTACTAGGCTCGTCCTCGCGGTACGACGACAAGGAGCGGTGATGGCCAAGGAGATCTTCTGCTCGATCGGGGTGGACGTGGACGCGGTCGCCGGCTGGCTCGGCTCGTACGGCGGCGAGGACTCCCCGGACGACATCTCGCGCGGCGTGTTCGCCGGCGAAGTGGGAACACGCCGTCTGCTGAAGATGTTCGACAAGTACGACATGAAGACGACCTGGTTCATCCCCGGGCACTCGATCGAGACGTTCCCCGAGGAGACCGCGCTCGTCGTCGAGGCCGGCCACGAGATCGGCATGCACGGCTACTCGCACGAGAACCCGATCGCGATGACGCCCGAGCAGGAGGAGGCCGTCCTGCTGAAGTGCATCGACCTCATCGAGGAGGTCTGCGGCCGGCGCCCCACGGGCTACGTCGCGCCGTGGTGGGAGTTCTCGACCGTCACGAACGAGCTCCTGCTCAAGCACGGGATCAAGTACGACCACAGCCTCATGCACCGCGACTTCGTCCCGTACTACGTGCGGGTCGGCGACTCGTGGACGAAGATCGACTACGCGAAGCAGCCCGAGGAGTGGATGAAGCCGCTCGTGCGCGGCGAGGAGACCGACCTGATCGAGATCCCGGCGAGCTGGCTCCTCGACGACCTGCCTCCGATGATGTTCATCAAGGCCGCGCCGAACAGCCACGGCTTCGTGAACCCGCGGCACCTCGAGGAGATCTGGCGCGACCAGTTCGACTACATCTACCGCGAGGAGGACTACGCGGTCTTCGCGATGACCGTCCATCCGGACGTCGCCGGCCGGCCGCAGGTGATCCTCATGCTCGAGCGCCTGATCGAGTACATCTCCGGCCACGACGGCATTCGCTGGTCGACGATGGACGAGATCGCGGACGACTTCGCCAAGCGTTATCCGCGAAACGCCGACGAGCGGCCCGTTACCGCGCACAAGCACAACGCCTGATCGACGAGCACCGCCGCTGGCCTCGTCAGCTTCCGGTGACGCGGGTGTCGAGGCCCTCGGCCTCGCCGAGCTCCTCGGCCTTACGCGTGACCGGGGCGCCCGCGAAGCGAAGTCGGAGCGTCGCGACGATCAGCACGGTGAAGATCAGGAACAGCGTCACCGCCGTCGTCGCGGCGCCGAGCGCGTAGAGGTTCGGGAGGATCGGCCGGCTCGAGGGCCATGTCCCGATGAGGATCGGGAGCGGCTGCGACTGGTACCCGTTCTGCAGGAGGATCGTCCGGTCGAAGTCGTTCCAGGTCAGCGTGAAGCCGAACAGGAAGCTGCCGAAGACGCCCGTCCAAACGAGCGGCAGCGTCACCTCGCGGAACGTCGTGACGGCGTTCGCCCCGAGATCGCGGGCCGCCTCCTCGATGTGGCGGTCGTAGCGGTTCCAGACCGCGAGCATGACGAGGAACGAGAAGGGAATCCCCCAGATCACGTTCGCGCCGAGCGCCGTCCAGTAGAGGCTCGGCGTCTCGCCCATGAACCGCCAGAGCAGCTGGTTGCCGAGCCCGACGAGGAACGCCGGGGTCATCAGCGCGAGCATGAGGACGAAGAACGTGACGACGTCGAGCCTGAACCGCCATCGCCGCCGGAACGCCATCGAGAGCATGAAGCCGAAGACCGCGACCAACACGCCGGCGAGGAGGCTCAAGTACAGCGATTGTCTCCCGGAGGCGCTCACGTCCTCGGCGATGGTGTTGAAGAGGTTCGTGTCCCAGAGCGTCTTCCACCAGTCGATGCTCACCGGGCTGCGGAACGGGAAGGTGAGCTGTCCCCGGTCGCCCTGGAAGGAGAGGATCCCCATCAGGATCATCGGGATGTAGAGGAAGAGCAGAAAGAGCACGAAGTAGATCCCGAGCCCGAGCTTCGCCCAGTCGAAGCGCTGCTTCACCTCGCGGCGGACGACGACGTCCTGGGGGCGCTCGACGGCCTCGGCGGCCTGCGCCATCGTCTGGATCGTCACAGCTCCTCCCGCAGGTTGGAGAAGCGGGTGATCACCCAGACGCCGACCATCAGGACGATCACGAGCAGCACGGCGGATGCAGCCCCCTGGGGGTACTGCACGGCACCGATCTTCGAGTAGATGAGCGTGCCGACGGAGGTGATGTTGCCGCCCCCGACGGTGGCGACGGTGCCGTAGTCGCCCATCGTCAGGACGAAGATGAAGATCGACCCGATCACGATGCCCGGCATGGTCTGCGGGAGGATCACCTCGCGGAACGTCCGCCACCAGTTGCCACCGAGATCGCGCGCCGCCTCGATCGCGTGACGGTCGACCTGCGCGAGCGAGAAGAACAACGGCGTGATCATGAACAGGATGTAGAGCTGGATCATCGCCAGCCGGACCGACAGCGTGGAGAAGCCGAACTCCTGGTACGGCTCCGAGAGGATCTGGAGCTTGATGAGGATCTGGTTGAGCGCGCCCTCGCGGCCCATCAACGGGAACGTCCATGCGATCGCGCGTGTGAGGAAGCTCGTCCAGAACGGCGCCAGCGCGATGATGAACAGCGCGATCTGGATGCGGAGGCTCTGGACCTTGAGGGCGAGGAAGTAGGCGACCGGGAACCCGAGCACGAGACACGCCACGACCGCGATCACCGACGTCAGGAACGTCGACAGCATGTTGTCCCAGTACGTCGAGTCGTGGAACAGCTCGCTGTAGTTGTCGAGCGTCCACGTTCGCTCGAACCCCGCGTCCGTGAACGTCCAGAAGCTGACGAGCACGATGATCACGAGCGGCGCGATCAGGTAGAAGCCGATCCAGAGCAGCCCGGGCGCCGCCAGCGCGGCAGTCACCCAACCGCTGCCGCCGGCGCCTGCCGCCGCCTCTCCGAGCGCCGCCTCGCCCTTCCGCGGCTGCTCGAGCGCCTCGACCTCCTCGACCTCCTCGAGCGCGACGAGGGCGGTCTCGTCACCGATGCGTTCAGGCGTCGAGGAGCTGGACATCCGCCTCCTTCCAGGAGATCGCGATCCTCTCTCCCTCGCGGCCGCGAAGCGCAGGGTAGTGCTCGGCACCCACCTTGGCGAGCATGCGCTCGCCACCCGTCAGGAGGTGCAGCTTGACGAGGTCGCCGAGGAACTCGACGAACACGATCTCGCACTCGGCGGTGTTGAGGCCGCCCGCGGGAGCGGCGCCGTTCGGGTCGACGTCGACCGCCGCGGCGCGAACCGAGATCATCGCCTCGTCGCCGACCTTCTGCGACGCGCCCGGAGCCTGGACGCTCGCACGCACGTGCTCCTCGTCCTCGACGACGAGCCTGTCGCCGTCGCGCTCGGTGACCTTGCCTCGAATGATGTTGTTGTCGCCCATGAAGCGGGCGACGAGCTCCGTCGCCGGCTTCGTGGCGATCGTCAGGGGGTCGGCGATCTGCTGGATGCGCGCCTCGTTCATGACCACGATGCGGTCGGCCATCGAGAGCGCCTCTTCCTGGTTGTGCGTGACGTGGATGAACATGAGGCCGAGCTGGCGTTGCAGGTTGCGCAGCTCGACGCGCATCCGCAGCTGCAGGAGCCGGTCGAGGTCGCCCAACGGCTCGTCGAGGAGCAGGGCCTTCGGCTTCGTGACGAGCACGCGCGCAAGTGCCACGCGCTGCTGTTGGCCCCCGGAGAGGGCCCTCGGCTTGCGGTCGGCCAGCGGCGTGAGGCCGACCATGTCGAGCGCCTCGAACGCCCGCTGGCGCCGCTCCTCCTTCCCGACCCCGTGCATCTTGAGCCCGAACTCGACGTTCGCGAGCACCGACCGGTGCGGGAAGAGCGCGAAGTGCTGGAAGACCGTGGTCGTCGGCCGCTTGTGCGGCGGCAGGTCGACGAGCGACTGACCGTCGAGGACGATCTCGCCTTCGGTGGGGAACTCGTGGCCGCCGATCATCCGCAGCGTGGTCGTCTTGCCGCAGCCCGACGGCCCGAGCAGCACGACGTACTCGCCGTGGCTGACGTGCAGGTTGACATCGTCCACGGCGACGGTCCCGCCGGGGAAGACCTTGGTCAGGCCGACGAGATCGAGGCCCGACCGGCTCTGTGGCGAGGGGGCGGCGGGCGCCGCCCCCTCGATGTCCGTCTCGTGCTCCTGCATTCGGCTATGCGGACAGGAAGTCGTTCGCCCGCTTGGTGAGGTACACGCTCTCCTTGCCGAAAGAGTTCCACGAGTAGTACTTGCAGATGCGCTGCTGGAACGAGCCGCCTTCACGCCGCTCGCCCTTCTTGATGTCGCCGACCTTCCCGGTGATGCCCGGCAGGTCGCGCGGCGCCGCCTTGCCGCCCCACCAGTAGTCGTACTCCGCAGGGCTGAAGCCGGCCTTCTGGCCCGCCGCCGACTTGATCCACGGGAGGAGCCGCTGGCCGTTCGCGATGTAGTAGCCCTGGCGCATGATCACGGCGCCGAGGTACCCGTTGTAGTTCCAGTTGATGTAGTCGTAACAGGCCTGCAGCTTCGCCGGGTCCGTGACCTTCGACGAGATGCCCTCGGCGCTGCACCAGCCGCGGAAGCCCTCGGGGGGCGCCGCGTACAGGATGTTCACGCCGGCCGCCTTGACGAGCGCGACCGCCGGCGACCACATCGACTCGATCACGACCTCGCCCGAGACCATGAAGTTGACCGAGTCCGTGAACGCCGACCAGAAGGCGCGGAACTGGCCCTGCTTCTTGTACCTGGTGAGGATCTTGAAGAGACGGTCGATCTCGCTCTTCGTCGGGTTGCCGTAGTCCTTGATCTTCAGGATGCCGAGCGCCCCGACCGCGGCCGCCGCGTCCTGGCTCATGATGCCCGGGTCGCGGAGCAGCGAGACACGGCCCTTCCACCGGTTGTTCAAGAGCTCGGCCCACGAGACCTGCTCCGGCCGCTTCTTGATCACGTCGGCGTTGTAGCCCATCGAGTCGGCGTTGAAGTGCGCCGCCGGGCCGACGATCCAACGCGGCTGGGGCTTCCCGCCGATCGCCTTCCCGTCCTCGCCGATCCACCGGATGATCTGCTTGTTGCTCGCAGGCCCGCTCGCGTAGGCCGGGAGGCCCGTGGAGCCGTCGGGGTCGACGAACGTCGTGCGGAACGGCGCGTTGCCCTGGCCGAACGTGCACGTCTTCGACGCGGGGTTGAGCTTGCCGTGCGTGAACAACTTGTAGAACGAGCTCCAGCTCTTGATCTTGTGCGTGTCGAGCGGCTGGAGACCGCCCGAAGGCCACACCTGGAGCGACTGGTAGTTGTAGCCACCGAACACGTCGAAGGTGTCGGGCGACGTGATCGCGATCTGCGGCTGCTTCTCGGACGGTGCGAGAATCGGCTTGACGGTGAAGCCCAGGTCCTTCGACGCCTGCTTCGCGATGTCCGGGATGGGAAACTCGACGCCGAGGGTGAGCACTCGCAGCGTGCCGGTGAACTTCCCGGCGGCATTGACCTCGCTCGTGGCCTCGCGGGCGGCTGCCGCAGGCCCCGCCAGCGCGCCCATCGCTCCGACCATCGCCGCGCCCGCACCGCCGCGCGCGAGGAGCTCACGGCGGGTCAGCCCGCCGCGCTCGTCCTCCCTCTGCTCGGGCGCCGAGAGATCGCTCCTACCCAGATCCGCCCCAGCCTCGATCTCCTTCGCATGCTCGTAGGGGTCGTACTCCCACTCCCCACTCATACGTGCGCTCCTTTCCCCTTGCGACTCGCAAGGGTCTCGACTGTTGGGGGGCTGACGGACACGCGGAGTCGCGGGGCATTGGCGAGATACCGCAGCCGCGGGTACGACGGGTTGCACCTGGCCCTCCGGATGGGTCCTTGTATACAACCGGCGCGAGCCGGAGTCAACGTCCGACGCGGCCTCTGACTCGTCTAGCAGGGAGGGTGCGGGATGCCGATCGCGCTCCCCATACGGGCGGTCTTCGGGCCTGCGAGGATGAAGTCGACGTAGGCGACGCTGAGGGCGCGGAAGTCCTGTTTACGTGCCGCCCGCATCGCCCGCTCGAGCATGGCGATCCGCCCGTGCTGGAGGTCGAACCATCGCTCGAGCCTGACACGCAGCGCAGCCGGTGCGGCGAGCGCCTCGACCTCGCGCTGCTGCGCCTTGACGAGCGGCAGCGCGCGGGAGACGGCGGCGACGACGTTCGCCGGCTCTGCGACGTCGGGTGGGCGGATCCTGTCGAGCTTCGGGCCGTACACACGGCAGATCGCAGCCACTCGTGCGAGGTATTCCTGCTGCGTCGGTCCTGCCCTCGAGCTCGCGCTGAAGACGAGGACGGCCGCGATCGCGACGCCGAGTGCCGCCACGGCGCCGACGGCGCCGAGGAGCGCCCGATGCCGCCGTCCCTTGTCTCGCATGACCTGATCTTCGCCGAAAAGACGCGGTCGCGAACCCTCTGCTCGCACTCCGAACGTGCGTAGACCGGCGCGTTGCACCTTCTTGCGACTACACGGCCTGCTTTGCCGCGCGCGGGGCGGCCAGCCGCATCACGAGCCCGAGCGCGAGGTAGACGCCCGCCCCAGCCGCAACGCCCCACGCGATCTTGAGCCACGCGTGCGGCAACGCGTAGTAGACCGCGACGCCGACGGCGACCGCCACGATCGCCTCGAGGTGGACGCCGTTTCGATAGCGATAGCGCCCGTCCGGGTCGAATAGGGCCTCGACGTCGATCCCGCGCCGTTGCCGGACGAGGTAGTCGGCGAGCACGACGCCGGTCAGGGGCGCGCCGACGTTGCCGAGGTGCGTCACCCACCGTTGCGCCTCCTCGATGAACGAGGGGAACGCGGAGAGCGTGACGGCCGCGATCGCGGCGAGCACGGTCGCCCGGACCCGGCCGAGGCGCGGTGCCGCGTTGACCAGCGAGAGCCCGGCCGTGTACACGTTCGTCAGGTTCGCGGCGAGCGTCTGCACGACGACCGCCGCGAGCAGGAGGACGAGGACGACGTCGCTCGAGGTGAGCCGGCTTGCCGCGACGAAGACGTTCGTATCGCCGCTCGCAGCGGCCGCGTACCCACCCAGGAACGTCGTGATGGCCGCCGCGCAGAGCGAGGAGGCGATGAGCCCGACCTGCATGTCGCGCCTGGTCGGCGTGTACCTGCAGACGTCCGCGACGTTGGTGACGAGCGTGAGCGACGAGCCGCACATGACCGTGACGAACGTCGCGAAGCCGAGCCACGTCGCGTGCTGGTCGGGACTGTCGAGCACCCGTCCCAGGTCGTAGCGGGAGTCGTCGGCGGTGAGGTACAGCCCGACGATCACGACGACGGAGACGACCGACAGCGGGAGCACGACGCGAAGCAGCCAGCGCATCACGTCGAAGCCGAGGACGGCGAGACCTGCCTGCACCGCCGCGACCGCGAGCGACGTCGGTACGAGCGAGGGCCGGCTCCCGCCCATCGCGACGACGATCGCCTGGATCCCGATCGCGGCGGTGAGCGCTTGCGCGGCGAACCAGTACGTGGCCGCGATCAGCCGGTACGGCGACGTGAGGCCCCGTGCGCCGAGCACGCCGAACGTCGCCCGCATCGCGACCTGCCCGGGGAGCCCGTGGTCGACGCCCGGACGCGCGACGACGACCAGCGCCGCGAACGCGAGCGCCTGCCCCGAGACCATCGCCACCATCGCCCACGGCAGCGTCAGCCCGCCCTGCAGCACCGCGAGGGCGCCGAGCACGCACATGACGGGGTTCAGGAAGAACGTGAAGTTGATCGCGAACAGGTCGCGCCAGCGCACCGTTCGCCGTTCGGGCGGAACCGGCTCGATCCCGTAGCTCTCGACGGCCGGCACGGAGCTACGCCGATGCGGAGTGGCGGCGCAAGAAGTCGATCACGACGCGGTTGTGCTCCTCGGTCGAGTCGAAGAGCGTCGAGTGGTTGGCGCCGCGGATCACGTGCGTCTCGGCACCGGGAATCCCGTCGGCGATTGCCTGTTGGCCGGCCCCGTCGGGCCCCTGGTCCCAGGGCGTCATGACGTCCTCGTCGCCGCCGACGACGAGCGACGGCGACGTGATGCGCGGCAGCCAGCCTCTGAGGTCCATGTCGCACATCGCCTGGCACGCCGCCGTGAAGACCTCGATCCGGTTCGAGTCACGGAGGATCTGCTGGATCGTGTCGATCGCGGCGACGCCTTCGGGCGTCTCGAGGAAGGTGCGCGACAGCGCCTGCCACGCGATCAGCTCGGCGAGGATCCGGCTGCCCGGCCCGTCGGGATCGAGCCGGGCGATGTCGATCCAGTTCTTGAAGATCAGCCGGCCCGAGCGCCCGAGCTTGGCGGCCGCGCAGTTGATGACGACCGACTGCGTCCGCTCGGGGTACTTGCCGGCGAAGACGATCGCGATCATCCCGCCCATCGAGGTGCCGTGGACGTGCGCGCGGTCGATCTCGAGCGCGTCCATCAGACCGGCGACGTCGTCCGCCCAGACCTCCATGTCGTAGTGCTGCACGGGACGGTCGGACTGGCCGTAGCCGCGCATGTCGTAGTCGACGACGCGGAAGTGCTCCGCGAGCGCCGGCGTCGCGGGCGCGAAGTTGAAGTGGCCGAAGCCCGCGCCGTGGATCTGGACGACCGGCTCGCCGTCACCCGTGACCTCGTACCACAACTCGACCCCGTTGACGTGCGCCCTGGCCGCCATGCGTCCCTCCGTTGCTCTGCGTCAGCGTTCGACCGTGATCTCGACCTGCTCCGGCGCGACGTCGAGCACGGCGACGCCGGTGCCCTTCGGGACGACGCGCCGTACGAGCGTGAAGCGCGCCGGGCTCTCCGCGAACGGGTACGGCGACACCCGCACGTGCCACGGTCCGAGCGGCTCGAGCCGGTAGCCCTGGAGCTCTGCCTTCTCACCGGCCTCGACGTCGCGCATGCAGAAGTAGAGCGAGAGCCGGTCGTAGAGCTGCAGCAGCGCGTAGTCGTCCTGCCGGTTGCGCGGCCCGTCGCCGAACTTGGCCTCCTGCTCGGCGACGAAGGCATCGACGAGCTCCTGGACCTCGGGTGCTCGCGACAGCGCCAGGGACGGGTCGAGCCCGAAGCGTTGCCGGTAGATCCCGGCGCCGTGCATCGACACGAGCAGGCCGGCGTCCGCGTCGTGCTCCGTGATCGCCGCGATGCCCGCGCGGTAGAAGGCCAGATGCGAGCGGACGTCGACGTCGAGGAAGTTGACCGGCTTGCCGTCGGCATCGACGCGCGGAGACCGCTCCCACACGGCCCAGCCGTCGTCGTGGCGCTCGGCGGCGATCGCGAGCGACGCGTGGCCCGGTCCTTGCTCGGCCCACGCCCGCGCGAACGCTCCGGACAGGTCGGCGTGATCGGTCTGGAGGACGACCTGCCAGGAGTCGCCGGCGTCGCGGACGATCAACGCGCTGCCACCTCCGCCGCGAGCTCCTCGAGATGCGCGACGACCTCGTCGCAGGAGACGACGTCGGCGTACTTCGTGTCGATGTCGTAGAGATTGGCGTCGTGCGCCGCGGGGTTGCGGTCGCCGACGGCCTCGCGTGGGACGACAGGCCGGTAGCCGTGCTGGATCGCGTCGACGACCGTCGCACGCACGCACCCGGACGTCGAGGCGCCGGTGACGATCACGCTGTCGCATCCATTCGACGCGAGCAGGCTCGACAGCGCCGTGCCGAAGAACGCCGAGGCGAACAGCTTGTTCAGCACCGGCTCGCCCGGCTCGGGCGCGATGCGCGGGTCGATCTCCACCCAGCGGCTGCCGGCCTCGAGCGTGAGGAGCGCCGGGATCTTGTCGATGAACGCCGCTGCGGTGACCTTGTCGCCCTCGTCGTACGAGACGGTGGTGTACACGACGGGCACCGAGGCGCGCCGGGCATCGCCGAGCAGGCGCCGGATCGCGCCCACGACCTCGTCGAGGTCGCACACGAGCGGCGACGCCGGATCGGTGAACCCGAGGTTGACGTCGATCACGAGCAGGGCGGGGCGCCGGCCGAAGCCGGCGCGGCCGTGAAACCCGGCGTGTCTCACCGGCAGCGAAGCTGCCTGTCCGCGCAGCGGACCAGTGGAGGGGGTTCCGGGGAACCGGGAGGTTCCCCCGACGTCGACCTCGCGCTCACGCCGGCCCCGGCATGCCGTCGTTGTCGCGCACGCGGGCCAGCGCCTCGTCGCCCGACTCGAGCGGCGACCAGCGCAGCGGCTGTGCGGGGATCGGCGGATCGAGGCCCGTCTCCTCCTTGCAGCGCGCGAGCACCTCGTCGAGCGGCGGGCCGAAGTCGAAGGACAGCGCCTCCCCCCGCGCCTCGCGCTGGCGAGCTCGCTCGGCCTCGGTCGCGGCCTCGTCGGCGGTCCCATCGTCGTCCAGCACCACGCCGTAGGCCGTCTTGGCCTTCTCCCGCGAGACGAGCCCGAACGCGACGTCGCGGACGACGTTCTCGGCCGGCCGGTCGAGCCGGTCCTTCCAGCCGCCACCGCCCGCGGTCCTGTAGACGAGCATGTCGCCCGGCTCGACAGGGATCTGGTCGCACTTCGACGGCAGCCGCTCCTCGGAGCCGTCCGCGCGGCGCAGGATCTTCTCCGAGCGCTCGCCCGGCTCGCCGCCGAGCACCCCCCACGGCCGCGTCAGCCAGCGGTCGTCGTGGATCGAGATCTCGCCCGGCTCGAGGTAGACGTAACGCTTCTCGACGCCGTTGCCGCCGCGATGGAAGCCCGCGCCGCCCGAGTCGGTGACGGTCGTGTAGCCGTCGATCCGCAGCGGGTAGTACGCCTCGAGGTACTCGGTCGGGATGTTCTCGAACAGCGGCCACCACGAATGGCCGTCCATCCCGTCGCCGATCGGCCTTCCCGGGATGCCGCCGTAGAGGATCTCCATCGAGTAGAAGAAGTCGCCTCGGCCGTCCCAGCCCGAATACAGCATGTACGGGCTCGTGCCGTAGCCGGCCGCGGTGTTCAGCTCCGGTGCCTGCTTGACGAGCGCGCCGCCGAGGACGTCGAACTGCCGCGCGAGCGCGTGCGTCCGGCAGCCGAGCGCGGCGGGGTAACGCGGCCGCAGCAGCGAGCCCTCCGGCATGACGACGTGGAGCAGGGGATAGAAGCCGTCGTTGAAGAGGATCTGGGGATCGTTGACCATGATCAGGTAGATCCCGATGAACATCTTGAACATGCCCTCGGAGAGGTAGAAGTTGATCGGGCCGAGCGCCTGCGGGTCGGTGCCGGACCAGTCGAAGAAGGCGTGGTCGCCCTCCCGCCAGATGGTGAGCTTCATCTTGTAGGGGCCGTTGCCGAGGCCGTCGTCGTCGATCCAGTCCTCGAACGACTGCGGCTCCTCGGGGATCGCGACCTGGATCAGCTTGCGCATCGCCTCGTACGTCCGGTCGAGCAGGGCCTGGAGACCGGCGAGGTAGGTCTCCTTCCCGAAGCGGTCGCACAGCTCGATGACGCGCTTCTCGCCCGCGCGGCACCCGGCCACGATCGCGAACAGGTCGGCGCGGTTCATCTCGGGCAGCCGCACGTTGTTGAAGATCAGCCGGAGGACGTCCTCCTGCGGCACGCCCCGCTCGATGATCTTGATCGGCGGGATGATGATCCCCTCTTCGAAGATCGTCTTCGCGCCTGTGGGCAGCGAGCCGGGCAGCGGTCCGCCGGCGTCCATCTGGTGGCCGAACTGCGACGACCAGCCCACGAGCTCGTCCTCGTAGAAGATCGGCACGAGCACGAGCCAGTCGTTCGTGTGCGAGATCGACGCCGAGCACTTGAACGGGTCGGACGTGAGGATCACGTCGCCCGGGTACACGCCCCGGTCCCAGGTGGCCATCATCTCGTTGATGTAGGCGCCGAACTGCCCGACGACCATGCGGCCGCGCGGGTCGGTGATCATCGGGAACTCGTCGTGCTGCTCCCGGATGACGGGGCTCATCGCCGAGCGGAAGAGCACGGCGTCCATCTCGTAGCGGGCGCTCTTGAGCGCCCCCTCGATGATGTCGAGCGTGACGGCATCGATCTCGACGTCCGGGATGTCGGCGATGCGGAGCTCTTCGGTGACTGCCATCTCTCCCTCGCTCAGTCGTTTGGGGTGATGAGGACGTTGAACCAGCCGTCCACGGTTGCCCGGTGGCCGGGCAGCACGACCGTCGTCGAGTCGAACTCGGTCACGATCGCGGGCCCCTCGAACGTCGCGCCGGGCTCGAGCTTCGAGCGGTCGTAGATGCTCGTGGGGACGCGTGCGCCGTCGAAGACGACCTCGTGCTCGTCCACGACGGCGCCCGTGGCGTCGCCCGAGCCGAGCTCGCCCGTCGGCAGGTCCGGCTTCGGCACGTCGCCGTAGCCCACCGCACGCAGGTTGACGATCTCCGAGGCCGTGCCCGGCATGCGGAAGCCGTACAGCTGCTCGTGGAGGCCGTTGAAGCGCTCCTCCAAGTCCGCCAGCCCGTCGTTCCGGGTCTCGTCCGGGTCGAGCGCCACCGGGATCTCGTATCCCTGCCGGTGGTAGCGCATGTCGGCCGAGTACGCGATCCGTTGCGCGTCGGGCGCGATCCCCTCGCCCGTCAGCCAGGCCGTGGCCCGCTCGCCGAGGCCGTCGAGGATCTCGGCGACCTCCGAGCCGCTCGCATCCGCGACGAGGCGGATGTACGTCTGGGCGAACTCGTCGCGGAAGTCGGCGACGAGGTCGCCGATGGCGCAGAGCAGGCCCGGCGCGGGTGGGACGATGACCGGGAACGAGCCCATGAGCGTCGCGAGCGCGTTCGCGTGGAGCGGCCCGGCGCCGCCGTACGCGACGAGGGCGAAGTCGCGCGGGTCGTGGCCTCGTTGCACCGAGACGAGCCGGAGCGCGCCCGCCATGTTCTCGTTCACGATCGCCACGATCCCCTCGGCGGCCTGCTCGACCGACTCGAGGCCCATGGCGTCCGCGATCGTCTGCACGGCCGCTCGCGCCGCGTCGACGTCGAGCACCATCTCGCCGCCGAGCAGCTGCGGCGGCAGGTGGCCGAGGACGACGTTCGCGTCGGTGACCGTCGGCTCGGTGCCGCCCTTGCCGTAGGCCGCCGGCCCCGGCTCGGCGCCGGCCGACTGCGGGCCGACGCGGAGCGCCTTCGTCAGCTCCGGGACGTGCGCGATCGAGCCGCCGCCCGCGCCGACGGTGTGGACGTTCACGGAAGGCACCTTGATGCGGAAGTGCCCGATCGAGGTCTCCCGGCCGATCGTCGGCTGGCCGTTCTGGCACAACGCCACGTCGGTCGACGTGCCGCCCATGTCGAACGTGAGGATGTCGTCGAACCCCGCCTTGCGCGCGACGTACAGCGCTCCCGCAACGCCCCCCGACGGGCCCGACAGCACGCCGTAGATCGGGTTGCGGGCCGCCTCGCGGGTCGTCATCAGGCCGGCGTCCGAGCGAAGGATGTTCACCTCGGCCGTCGCCCCGATCCCGCCCAGCTGGCCCTGCAGCCGCTCGACGTAGTCGGCGACCTTCGGGCGAACGTACGAGTTCATGCAGGCCGTCAGCGCTCGCTCGTACTCGCGGAACTCCGGCAGCACCTCCGAGGACAGCGTCACGGGGAAGCCTGGGTACAGCCGCTCGACGATCTCCCCGATCCGCCGCTCGTGCGCGCCGTTCACGTACGAGTTGATCAGCGCGACGGTCAGCGACTCGACACCCGAGTCGACGAGGTCGCGCACGATCTCCTCGACCTGCAGCTCGTCGACGGGCATGATCGTCTCCCCGCGCGCGTCCATGCGCTCGACCGCCTCGCGCGTGTCCGCCAGCGAGGCGGGCGGATCGGGCTTGATCATGATGATCCAGCCCGCGAGCGGCCCCGGCGTCTGCGAGCGGGCGAGGTGGAGGATCTGCTGGAAGCCCTGGGTCGTGATCAGGCCGACACGAGCGCCCTTCGACTCGAGCACCGCATTCGTCGCGACCGTGGTTCCGTGGAGGATGTTGCGGACCTCCGCCACGTCGATCGACGCGTCCTCGCAGATGCGTCGAACCCCGTTCAGCACGCCCTCCGACGGATCCGCCGGCGTCGAGGGGGTCTTGATCCGGTACCGGCTGCCGTCCCCGTCGACGAGGAAGAGATCGGTGAACGTGCCGCCCACGTCGACACCGAGCCTGTACGCCATAGGTGTGCCGTCCTTTCCTCAGCCCGCCACCGGCGCGAACGTGCCGGCGCGGTAGACCTGTCCGGGTAGCTCGTGACCGAGCTGGCCCTCGAGCCAGACGGCCACGTCGATGAGCGCGTCGAGGTCGATACCCGTCTCGACCCCTTCGCCGTGGAGCATGTAGACGAGATCCTCGGTGCCGATGTTCCCGGTCGCGCGCGGCGCGAACGGACATCCGCCGATGCCGCCGACGGACGCGTCGAGCACCGTCGCGCCGGCCTCGAGCGCCGCATACGCGTTCGCGAAGCCGGTGTTCCGCGTGTTGTGGAGATGCACGCCCACGGGCGGCCCGAGGCCGACCGCGCGGGAAACGAGGTCCTTCACCTGCCGTGGCACGGCGACGCCGACCGTGTCTGCGAAGACGATCTCGTCGGCGCGCCCGGCTGCCAGAGCCTCGGCGAAGCCGAGCACCCGGGCGGGATCGACGGCGCCCTCGAACGGGCAGCCGAACGCCGTGCCGATCGTCACCGTCGCGCGGAGACCGCCCCCGTGCGCGCTTTCGACGACCGCGATCGCCGCCGCGAGGGACTCCTCGGGTGAGGCGTTCTGGTTGCGGCGGTTGAACGTCTCCGACGCGGCGAACGCGACATGGACTTCGTCGAGCTCCGTAGCCGCGAGGCGCTCGTAGCCGCGCTCGTTGAGGACGAGCCCCGCGTAGACGACGCCCTCGCGGCGCTCGATCCCCGCCACGACCTCCTCCGCACCAGCCATCTGCGGCACGCGCGTCGGGCTGACGAAGCTGACCGCCTCGATCCGCGGCAGCCCCGCGGCGGCGAGCCGGTTCACGAGCTCGGCGCGCGTCTCCGGGTCGAGGTGGGTGTCCTCGTTCTGGAGCCCGTCCCGCGGCCCGACGTCGCAGATCGTGATCGTCACAGGACTCCCTGCTCCTTCAACTCCGCGAGCTCGTCGTCGGACAGGCCGAGCAGGCCGCCGTAGACGTCCCGGTTGTGGCTGCCCTCCTCCCAGCTCGCCGACCAGCGCACCTCGCCGGGCGTCTCCGAGAACTTGGGAACGATGCCGGGGCCGATGTACTCGCCGAAGTCCGGGTCGACGTGCTTGACGAGCATGTCCCGCGCACGGAACTGCTCGTCCTCGAAGATGTCGGCGATCGTGTAGATCGGGCCGCAGATCACGCCCGCGTCGTTGAGGATCCGGTCGATCTCCGCGGCCGTGTGCCGCTTCGCCCACGCGGCGACGATGCCCTCGAGCTCCTCCTGGTTGTCGCCCCGGGCAATGTGCGTCGCGAAGCGCTCGTCGTCCGCGAGCTCGGGCTGTCCCATCGCCTGGCACAGCCGCCGGAAGACGTTGTCGGCGTTCGCGGCGATCACCATCCACGTGCCGTCGCTCGACGCGAAGATGTTGGACGGGGCGACGCCCTTGAGCCCGGTGCCGCCGGGGCCGCGCACGATGCCGAGGCGGTCGTACTCCGGGACCGTGCTCTCGAGCAGCGCGAAGCACGACTCCATCAGGGACACGTCGACGACCTGTCCGCGGCCACCGCCGAGCGCGTCGCGCCAGTACAGCGCCGCGAGGATCCCCTGCACCGCGAACATGCCCGCGAGCGAGTCTCCGAGCGAGAGGTGGACCCGCGGGGGCGGCTCGCCGGGGAACCCGTTGAGGTAGCGGATTCCGCCCATCGCCTCGGCGACGGACGCGAAGCCGGCGCGCGGCCCGTACGGCCCTGTCTGGCCATAGCCGGAAACGCGGGCGACGACGAGCCGTGGGTTCGCGTCCCACAGCTGCTCGGTGCCGAGCCCCCAGCGCTCGAGCGTGCCGGGCCGAAAGTTCTCGACGAGCACGTCGCTGTGCTCAGCCAGGCCGAGCAGGAGCTGCTGCCCGCGCTCCTGCCGCAGGTCGAGCGTCACGCACTTCTTGTTTCGCGACTGCACCGGCCACCAGAGCGAGCGCCCCTGGTAGCGCGCCTTGCCCCAGTCGCGCAGCGGGTCAGGCTGCCCGGGCGCCTCGACCTTGATGATCTCGGCACCCATGTCGCCGAGCAGCCGCCCGGTGAACGGGCCGGCGAGCAGCATCCCGAGCTCGAGCACGCGCACGCCGGCGAGCGGACCAGGGCCCGCGGTGTCGCGACGAGGCGCGGCCGCCGTCATTGTCGTTTCCGTCACGACTCGGCCTCGAGCTCGCGCCAGTGCGTGAGGAGGAGGTCGCGCGCCTCGAAGATGTGCTCCTTCATGACGAGCTCCGCACGTTCGCCGTCGCGCGCCTCGATCGCGCGCGTGATCTGCGTGTGGTAGTGGGCCGAGATGCGCTGCTGCTCGGTCGAGTACCAGACGTACGAGCGGTACACGAGCGGCAGCTCGATGACCTGCCTGACCATCGACGTGAGCCTCGAGCTGCCGGCGCCCTCGTAGATCGCCTGGTGGAACAGGAGGTTTTCCTTCACCAGCGCGCCCATGTCGGCGCCGTCGGCCAGGAGCCCCTCGAATCGCTCGCAGCTCTCGCGCAGCCCGCGGATGTCGTCGTCGCTGAGACGAGCGGCCGCCCGGCGCGCGGAGTAGCCCTCGATCACTGCGCGCAGCTGGTAGAGGTCGTCGAGGTCCTCGACCGAGTGCGAGCGCACGGCGGCGCCCCGGTTGGGCGCGACGTCGACCAGCCCCTCCGCGCTCAACACCAGCAGCGCTTCGCGGACGGGGGTGCGGCTGATGCCGAGCTCACGCGCGAGCTCCTCCTCCTTCAGGCGCCGGCCCGGCGGGAGCCGGCCGTCGATGATGGCCTGACGGATCAGCTCGGTCGCGGCGCTGCTCGCGTTCCGCGTGAGGGGCGCGCCGTCGTGGAGCGCGTTCTCCACGGGTCGAACATACAGTATGCAATCTGCCCGTCAAACCGGCCTGCCATGTCAGACGAGACGCGGAAGCTTCGCTGCGACGGCCGATCCGGCGAGCGCGAGCGCCGCAACCGTCAGCCAGAAGGCATCCCACCCTGCCTCGTGGGCCAGCGCCCCGAGAGGGGGCGTGGCCAGAGCAGACAGGGCGAAGATCACCGTCGCGGCGAGCGCGACCGAGCGCCCGGACAGCTCCGGCGGCGTGCGCTCGCCCGCGCTGACGTAGACGAGCGCGTTCCAGCCGAGCGCCCCGAACCCGACCACGACGGCCGCGGGCACTGCGAGCGCCGCGCCGCCGGCGTGGAGCGCACCCGCAAAGAGGAGCGCCCCAGCGGCGGCGACGACCCCGACCTCTGCGAGCGTCCGGCTGCGCCGCCGGCCGGCATGGCGGTCCGCGACGCGTCCCCATGCGATGCGGGCGACGCCGGCGGCGGCCTGCATGGCGAAGAACGCAGCGCCGGCCGCAAGGGTCGAGAGACCGGCCGCTCGCGCGGCCGGGACGGCGTACACGAGTGCGGCCTGCAGCACGACGATGTACAGCGCGGCGACGGCGAGCAGCTGCCGCATGCCCGGCGCGCCGAGGATCGTCCCGAAGCCGAGCCCGCGGATCTCCCTGCCCACGCGAAGCGAGTCGGCGACCCACGCGAAGCCACCGCCGGTGAGGCCGACCGCCACCGCGGCGGCGAGCAGGACGGTCGTCACACCGCCAAACGACTCGAGCGTCGGCACGAGGACTGCGCCGATCATCCCGCCGAGTGGCACCGCCATCTGCCGGACGCCGAGCGCCCACCCGCGTCGCTCCGCCGGGTACGCACGGAAGAGCGCGCCGATGCCGGCGACGGTGACGACGGACGAGCCGACGCCGAAGACGCCGAGCGCGAGCCCGAGGCTCCAGGCGCTGTCGGCGAACGCAGCGACGGCGAGCGCGGTGGTGCCGAGCAGCGTCCCGATGCCGATCGCCGTCCGTGACCCGAGGCGATCGACGGCGACGCCGACTCCGAGGAGCGACATGCCGGAGCCGAGAAACGCGGCCGTGAGGACGGCTCCGACAGCGGGCAGTCCCAGACCGAGCTCCTCGCGCAGCTGCGGTCCGATCGCCGGCAGGCCGAAGTTCACGAAGGACACCGTCACTTGTGCCACCGAGGCCACGATCAGCACGGTGCGGGCGGACCGGGGCTGCACGGCAACGAATTATCGTTCGGCCGTGGATCGGGACGCGATGGTGCGGAACCAGCGGCGCCGGCACGTGGCGGAGATGCTCGAGGACGAGCGCGGCCGGGAGGTGACCCTGGCCGAGCGGCTGGAAGAGGTCATCGCCGACGCCGATGGTTCCATGCTCGACGACCAGGTCTTCGGGCGGCTGGATCCCGAGGACGTGGCCATCGTCCGCGACGTGCTCCTGCCGTCATCCGTGTTCGAGGCCGAGGACGACGACGGCGCCGACTCGGACTGGACGGATGAGGAGATCGCCCGTCTGCAGGACGAGATCGTCGACTCTCGCCGCCGGCAGCTCGCGTTCGAGCGCTACCTCGACGCGCTCGACTCCTGAGCCGCTGCCGCCGGCCGCGTTCGGCGGCCCACGGCTAGGGCACGACGACGAGCTTCGCGCCGGCCCCGTCTGCCTGCCGCCGCCACGCGGCCGAGACGTCGTCGAGCGGCACGCGCACGACGTCGAGGCGGATGTCGCCCGCGACGGCGAGCTCCACGAGCCGGCGGTAGTGCTCGGCGAGCTCGGCCGGTGGCACCGCGTAGTTCGTGTGACCGAGGATCGAGAGGCTCTTGAAGCGCACGGCCGCCGATGCGAGCTCGGACGTCGCGCCGGCGGACTGTCCGAGGTTCACGATCGTCGCCGATGGGCGGGCGGCCTGGACAGCCGCCGCGGCCGGAGGGCCCCAGAGCGGGTCGAACACGTAGCTCGGCCCTTCGCCGCCGAACGCTGACTTGAACGCCCCGACGAGGTCGTCCGTCTCGTCGAGACGCACGGTGTCGTCCGCGCCGAGCTCGCGGGCCTGCTCCAACACCTCTGGGTTCCGGCCCGCCGCGACGACGCGACCCGCACCGAGAAGCTTCGCGGACTGAACCGCGACGAGCCCGACCGAGCCGGTCGCGCCGAGCACGAGGACGTCCTCGCCTCCCTGCAGCGGCGCGCGCCACGCGAGGGGAAGCCATCCGGCGAGACCGGCGATGCCGAGCGCCCCCGCGATCGCCGGATCGGCTCCGTCGGGAACCGGGATCGCGTGCGCGTCGCCGACCGCCGCGCGCTCCGCCATCGTGCCGTTGGCCGTCCGGCCGAGCGCGCCGCCGAAGACCCAGACGAGCGTGCCGTCCGCCTTCCGGCCGACGCCTTCGCAGCCGGGCACGTAGGGCAGCGGTGGATGGCCCGTCGCCAAGATCCCGCGCGAGACCGAGAGGTCGATGGGGTTGATCGGCGCGGCGACGACCTCGATCACGTCGCCCGAAGGCTCGTCGGCCTCGCCGGCCTCGGGGAGCGCGCCGACCTCGCGAATGAGCGCCGCCCTCACGCGGCGAGCCTTTCGAAGGCGGGAGCGGGCGTGATCGATTCGGCGGGACGCAGTGTTGTTGGTCCCATCCCAAACCCCCACCCACCCACGGGGATGTGGACGGTATCGCCGAAAGAGCGACGCGTTCGTGCCAGGTTCGTGCCGATTCGGTTCGTCACGAGACCGAGTCGCCTCGCAACGACGGGGACTCCGCTCGCGACGACGGGGACGAGCCCGCGTCGACCCGCGCGCCGGTCTCGGGGTCGAAGAAATGGAGCCGCGTGACGTCGACCTCGATCTGCAGCGGCCGGCGCTCCCGCGCCTCCGTCGTCCGCTCCAGCCGAGCGACGAAGACCACACCCGCACCACGCGCTCGCTCGGCGGCCTTCCGCGCCTCCTCGTCCTCGGCGTCCTCGACGACGTGCGCCTCGACGACCTCCCGCGACACGACGGGGTCGGCGTCCACGTTGAAGTGGACGTAGACCTCCGAGCCCATGTCCTCGCGGATGTCACACAGGACGGAGACGATCCGGTCGGGGTGCGTCTCGCGGAGGACGGCGGCGTCCTCCATGTCCTCGGGCCGGATCCCGAGGATGACCTGTCGGCCCTCGTACGCCTCGAGACCGGGATGGCGGTCAACGATCGATGCATCCAGGCGAAGGCGATGCGACCCGAACGAGACGGCGAAGCCGCCGTCCGAACGCGCGACCTCGGCGAGGACCAGGTTCATCGCCGGCGAGCCGATGAACTCGGCGACGAACAGGTTGCGCGGCCGGTCGTAGAGCTCCTTCGGCGCGGCGATCTGCTGGAGGAACCCGTTCCGCATCACCGCAACGCGGTCGCCCATCGTCATCGCCTCGGTCTGGTCGTGCGTGACGTAGATCGTCGTCACCCCGAGGTCGCGCTGGATGCGCGCGATCTCGGCTCGCATCTCCACGCGCAGCTTCGCGTCGAGGTTGGAGAGCGGCTCGTCCATGAGGAACGCCTGCGGGTTGCGGACGATCGCGCGTCCCATCGCGACTCGCTGACGCTGTCCGCCGGAGAGCGTGCGGGGCTTCTTGTGCAGCGAGTCCGTGAGGCCGAGGATGCGCGCGGCCTCACGCACGCGGCTCTCGATCTCGGCCCTCGGCAGGCCGCGCATCCGTAGCGCGAAGCCCATGTTCTTTGCCGCGTCCATGTGCGGGTACAGCGCGTAGTTCTGGAAGACCATCGCGATGTCCCGGTCCTTCGGCGGGAGATCGTTGATGACCTGGCCGTCCAGCCTCACATCCCCGGACGTGATCGACTCGAGCCCGGCGATCATCCGGAGCGCCGTCGTCTTGCCGCAACCGGACGGCCCCACGAACACGACGAACTCTCCGCTGGCGACGTCGAGGTGGAGGTCCGTGACCGCCTTCGTGCCGTCGGGGTAGACCTTCGTAAGGCTGTCGAGCGTGATCTCGGCCACGTCCGTCTCCGAGACGCCAATCTACTAGCATCGGCGCCGGTCACATGGAGGCCCAGGCTGCGCGGTTGAAACCGCCCCGGAGGCGCTGGCGGCACGCATTCGAGAGCCGCCGTGTCCTCGCGCCTGTGCTCATCGCGCCCGCGGTGATCTTCATGGCGCTCGTCGTGGGCGTGCCGTTCGTGTGGGCGATCTACCTCAGCTTCACGGACGCGGTGGGAGGTTCGCTCACCGGCCACTGGGTCGGCTTCGACAACTTCGTGAACGCCTGGGGGGACGACAACTTCCGTCGCGCGCTGCGCAACACGCTCATCTTCACGCTCGCCTCGCAGGCGCTCGTCGTCGTCGGCGCCGCGGTCCTCTCGGCCTTCCTCGTCCGGGACTTCCGCGGCAAGTGGATCATCCGCTTCCTCGTCGTCCTCCCCTGGGCGGCCCCGGTCGTCCTGTCGACCATCAACTGGCTGTGGCTTCTGGACTCGCTCTACAGCGTGGTCAACTGGACCCTTGCGAGGCTCCATCTCGACGAGTCGCTGGTGTGGCTGCTCGGCGCTCTGCACATCGAGGATGACGCGCAGGTGCCGCTGCAGTGGCTCGGCCGGCCCAACCTCGCCCTCGTCGCGATCACGCTCGTGCACGCGTGGCGGATCCTCCCGTTCGCCGTCGTCATCTTCATCGCGGGCCGGGCATCGATCCCGAACGAGGTCGAGGATGCGTCGAAGATCGACGGCGCGACCGGCGTGAAGAAGCTCTGGTACGTCGACCTGCCGTTGCAGCTCCCGATCGCGCTCGTCGCGGTGCTCTTCGGGATCGTGTTCACCGCGGTCGACTTCGCCGTCGTCTACATCCTCACCCGAGGAGGGCCGTTCAACTCCACCCAGGTGCTGCCGACGTGGGCCTACGCGATCGGGATCGACTCCGGCTCGCTCGGCGAGGGGGCGGCGATCTCGCTGTTCCTGTTCCCGCTGCTCGTCGTCGTCACCGTCGCGATGCTGTTCTTCGCCCGCAGGGCGCAGGTGAGCTGATGACGAGGCGCCAGACGATCGTGACGTACCTCGTCGTCGTTCCGTTCGCGATCGTCCTCGCGTTCCCGTTCTTCTTCGGGCTGATCACGGCGTTCAAGACGAACCTCGACCTCGGGAACGTCGAGCACTCGCCGTACACGTACAACGACCTCCAGGGGCACTTTCACTGGGACTTCTGGAACTACGCGACGCTCGAGCACGTCAGGTTCCTGTTCGAGGACACGAACTACCCGACCTGGCTCGTCAACACGCTAATCGTCGGCGCCGCTGTCGTCGTGATCACCCTCGTCCTCGCGTTGCCCGCGGGCTACGCGCTCGCCCGGCTCGCGGGCGGGTGGGGACAGACGGCGGGCGTCGGGATCTTCCTCGTGTACCTGATCCCGCCGACGCTCCTCTTCCTGCCGCTCTCGCGGCTCGTCACGCAGCTCGACCTGAAGGACTCGCTCTGGTCGCTGATCCTCGTCTACCCGTCCTTCACGGTGCCGTTCGCGACCTGGCTCCTGATGGGCTTCTTCAAGACGATTCCCCAGGAGCTCGAGGAGGCCGCGCTGATGGACGGCGCCTCGCGCCTGAAGGCCTTGGCGCTGATCGTGCTGCCCGTCTCGCTGCCCGGGATCCTGACCGTCGTGATCTTCGCCTTCTCGCTGTGCGTGAACGAGTTCATCTACGCGTTCACGTTCATCTCGAGCTCCGAGCAGCGGACGGTCTCGTCGGGCATCCCGAACGACCTGATCCGCGGCGACGTGTTCTTCTGGCAGTCGCTGATGGCCTCGGCGCTGATCCCCGCGATCCCGCTGGCGCTGCTCTACAACGCCTTTCTCGACCGGTTCATCAAGGGCTTTACAGGGGGCGCGTTCCGCTAGACAATCGAGGCCCGAAAGGAGGCATGTTCGTGGCAGACGTAGCCGACGAGCTCGTGACGAGCTCCGCAGTGACGCGAGGCGACCTGCTCCGGAGAGGAACTGCCGCAGCGTTCGCTGTGAGCATGTTCGGCGGCCTGGCGGACCGCGCTCTGGGCGTCCGGCCGCTGCAGTTCGCCCACAAGCAGCTCTCGGGCGAGCTCAGGATCATGACGTGGGCGCACTTCGTCCCGGACTACGACAAGTGGCTCGACGGGACGTACGCCAAGCAGTGGGGTGCGGAGAACAACGTCGACGTCAAGATCGACCACATCAACAACGCCCTGCTCTACAGCACGGGCGCGGCCGAGGTCGCCGCGCAGAGCGGTCACGACCTCTTCTGGTTCATCTCGCCGCCGGCGTCCTTCCAGAAGCAGGCGATCCCCGTGACCGACCTCGTCCAGGAGGTCTCGAAGAAGGTCGGCCCGATGGCGAGGGTCGCGCGCAAGGCCACCTACAACCCGAAGACGAAGCAGTTCTACGGCTTCCCCGAGACGTACGCGCCCGATCCCGTGCAGTACCGGCGCAGCTTCCTCCAGGAGGTCGGCGGGTCGCTGCGCACCTGGGACGACGTGCGAAAGGCAGCGCCGAAGCTGAAGGGCATCGGGCATCCGGTCGGCCTCGGCATGTCCAATGAGATCGACTCGAACATGCTGCTCACCTCGCTCCTCTACTGCTACGGCGGGTTCATCCAGAACGAGGAGAACCGCATCGTCATCGGCCAGGGCGCGAACCGGAAAGGGGCGATCCAGGCGCTCGAGGTGATGCGGGACATCTACAAGAACGGCATGTCGGACGAGGTGTTCGCCTGGACGGCGGCATCGAACAACCAGGCGTTCCTCGCCGGCCGGCTGTCGGTCGCGCTGAACGCGATCTCGATCGCCCGCTCGGCGGAGGACTCCGGCAACAGCGCGCTGTCGGACGACACGTGGCTCGCGTCGATCCCGCGCGGGCCCGCGATGCGTCTCGGCAACGAGCACGTGATGGGCGTTTACCTGATCTGGAAGTTCGCGAAGAACAAGGAGGCTGCGCGGAAATACGTCGTCGACCAGCAGCTCTCCTACCGCGAGCACTTCATTCGAAGCAAGTACTACAACTTCCCGCCGTGGACGGGCGCGATACAGGGCGGCTTCAAGGCCATCCGCGCGCTCACGGCACAGGACGCGCACAAGCCGAAGGGCAAGTACACGATCCTCACCACGATCGCGGAGAAGTACACGACGAACCCGGGCCATCCCGGGAACACGACGCCGGTGATGGACGAGATCTACAACACGTTCCTGATCCCGCAGATGTTCGCGGAGGTCGCTCAGGGGAAGTCGTCGCCCGCCGACGCGGTCTCCGCCTTCGCGAGCAAGGCGAACGCGATCTACCGCAAGTGGCGCGACCAGAAGCTCGTCTAGCGCGCATGCGGGATCGCCACTTCGAGGGCCCCGGCGACGGGGCCCTCGGTTCGTCGGCGTCCACGCGGAACCGATCGCCGGGACGAGGCCGGCGGGGGCGGCCCGTGGAGCCGCCCCCGGTCCCCTCGAACATGACCGACCCGTGCCTGGCTACGAACCCGGGAAGATCGCCGCCTGGTACTGGCACGCGAGCGGGCTGCAGAGCTGGACGGCGAGGTCGGAGATGCCCGCCGTCTCGGCCGTGCGGATCTGCAGCGGGACCTTCCCCGGCTCCTTCGGGCCGTGGAAGCGCGCCAGCAAGATGATCCCCTGTCCGCGTGCGTCGGTCAGTCCTTCGCAGCCGACGGCCGCGGTGAACTCGGGTGAGAAGCACCCCGATGTGTCGCCTTCAGCGAGCTGGCCCGCGAAGGTCGCGGTGCCGCTCCCGCCGACGACGTGGCCGGCCGCGAACTGCGCCGAGACCGGCCCGTTCTTCCCGAGGATGATCCACCAGATCGTCACTGCCTCGCCGGCCGGGATACCACTCGTGCTGAACGTCATCGAGATGCCGTTGTCGGTCCGAACGAGGGACGCCGATCCGAGCACCGCGGTCGTTGGACCTTGTCCTTCGACCCACCCCGTGACGTCGACGACCTGCCGCGTCGAGGGATCCGCCTGAGCCGCGAGCGGCAGCGCAAGCACGATGAGCGCGACCGCCGCGTAGAAACCGATCTTCATCTCGCCTCCTTGTCCCCCTGTCGTGTTGATCGCTGCCGTGCCTGCGCCGGGCCAGGGGCCGTTCCGGCGAAGGAGCTCTTTGGCGGCGCCGAATGCCGCCGGCTCGGTGCCACATGTCCGCCTGCGCGGCGAGGCGAGGGGCGGCTCGCCGACGAGCCGCCGCGCCTCGCCTCCCGACGTGCTACGTGCCGGCGAACAGCGCCGCCTGGATCTGGCAGAACGGTCGCCGCGTGAGTGGGTCCTTGTTCATCGCCGGGCAGAGGTCGGCCTTGGGATCTTTGGAGACGGCCTCGCTTCCCCTGAGCTGGTCGTGCAGCTTTCCCGGGATCTTCGGCCCGTGCGTGCGTGCGAGCAGGAGCACGGTCGCCGTAGCGGGGTCCTTCAGCCCCTGGCACGGGAACTTCGGAGCGAAACAGCCCGCCCGGCTACCCTCGGCGAGCCGGCCGCTGAACGCCGCGGTGCCGTTCTTGTTGACGAGCCGTCCCGACGCGAACTGCGCCGAGCACGGCATGCCCTCGGCCCAGGTCGGGTCGCTCTTGTCGCACTGCTCGAGGATGATCCACCAGATCGTGATCGGCTCGCCCGCGGGCAGCCGCGTGGTGCGGAACGTCATCGCGATCCCACTGTCGCTCCGCACGAGGGACGCCTTCCCGACCACGGTCGGGGGGTTCGTCGTCGGCTTCGCTGTGAGGTCGTTCCACAGGAAGACGGTCGTGGTCTGCTTGGTCGTGGCTTGCTTGACGGTCGGGCCTGCGCCGGCTGCGAGCGGAAGCGCGAGGGCCGTCAGCGCTACGGCGATCCCTGCTGCGATCTTCATCTTCCCTCCTGTCGTGTCCGTGGGTTGTCGTCCGGGCTATCCAGAGCCCGGTGCGGTTCCAGCGAAGTACGTTCGGGCGACCTGCCAGCAGCGCTGCGCGGCCGCACTGCCGGTCGCGCGTGCGTCGAGGTCGCCTTGCTCGAAGTGGATCCCGCCGTAGCGGCGCGACATGCCCGCCTCCGCGGCGGCGTCGGAAAAGGTGGCCCAGGTCAGCGTCACGTCGCTCGCCGGCGTGACCCGCGGCTCGACCCGTGAGCTCCCGCGGGGGATCGTCACCGATCCACCGAAGCGGTCGCTGCCTGTGAAGAGCCGGAGAATCTCCGCACCGGCGGCGCTGAAGGTGCTGTGACCGGAGGAGTACTCGGCAAACGGCGGCGTCGGAAAGCTCGACGGCTGGTACGGCAACCAGTCTTCTCCCGCGATGCTCTGCGCGCCCTTCCCCGGTCCGGCCCAGGCCCTGATCGTCTTCCCCCTGAACAGCCAGCGAATCGCGGTGATCGGCCGTACCGAGTCGAACGCGACCTTGTTGTCCCATGCGCAGCAGCCCGCGTCGAAGATCGCGTTCGTGAGCGCGAAGAACAGCTTGACGGCCTGGTCGAGGTCGCGTTCGCTCGCACCAGTTCGGTCGCGGTGCGCGACCTGCTGGGCGAACAGGTTCCAGTGCCCGGGCGGGAGCTCCGAGCGCGGTCCATCCGCCCAGTACTCCGCAATCACCTTCTGCTCGTCCGTGAGCCGCGCGCTCATGTCGATCAGCTGCTGCGCCTGCGCGACGAACGTCCCTGACCCGCTGCGGGCAGGCCCGGTCGGCGAACGGAGCTCGCTCGCCGAGCGCATCGCGAACGGACGCACTCGCCCCCAGTGCGCTCCGACGAAGCGGGGAGTCACGAGCGCGCCCGAGCCGTCGACGTACGTGAGCGGCTGCCAGCGGTTCACGTCGACGACCGTCGACGGGTCGAGGCTCGCCCGAGTGTCCATCGGCGCGTTGACCGGCGTGTAGCCGGTGTAGTCCGAGTACGGGACGCCGGGAGCTCCGCCCGGCTCGTCGCCGAGCTGGTTTGCTCCGTCGCGGTGCCGGAACGCGAGCACCGCGTGCGCGGCTGTGTTGCCGATGCCGGCAGGGGACGCCGTGTCCTGCGATGTGTCGCCAGGGTCCAGCCCAAGGCGCTCCATCAGCGGGTCGAGGACGCTCGCTCCGCTGCCTGGAAAGAGATCGACCGCCGCCCGGTACGCGGCGTAGCTCAGAGCCTCGACCTTGTGGTCATACCGTCGGTCGTACGACGGCCGCCTGAGCGCTCCGCCGAGCCGCGTGCCGACCGCGGTTCGGTCGTAGGCAGCCCACGCGTCGTACATGCAGGTATGCGCGACGGCGAGTGCGCGCGCGACCATCGGCGGGCCGAGCTTCGAGTCGCGCACCGCCCGTAGCAGGGCGTCGTTCCACTCCAGGACGACGTTCGCTGAGCTCCGCACGGCCGCTCGCCTCGAGCGCCTGGCGCCCGCGAGAGCCGTGCCGGGCGTGAGGAGCACGAGGCCACCGGCGCCTGCCACCTCGAGGAACCGGCGGCGTGTGGTCAGCGGCCCACTCCTCGAAGGTTCGGATGGCATGTCACCCTCGCTTTGAGTCACGCACTCGTCGCGACGGGGTCGGGTCGGAGGAGCACGGTGTCGGCCACCTTCACGATCTCGTCGACTGGGAGAAAGGCCGCCGACGCGTGCCGGCGGATCGCCTCCGGGCTCGACGCCTGGTAGATGCACACCGTCCCGACCGTGCCGTCGCGCTCCTCGAGCACGTAGCTCCGAATCCACGCGATGTCGTCGGGCGTTCGCTCGCCCTCGGCCGTCGAGCGAGCCGCGGCCTCGCCGAGCTCCTCGGCCGTGCCCCAACCGTTGCGTCTCAGGATCACGTACGTCTCCAACGCTTCCTCCCTTCGTCGGTCACCCGATCGACGGTAGGGCGCGGCGGCCGCGCGGAAATCGGTGGAAATGCCTACCTTGTGAGGAGCCGCTACCGGTCTTCGAGCAGGCCGATGCGCGTGGCCGTCGCGACCGCTTCGCCGCGGCTCGAGGCGCCGACCTTGCGGAGGAGCGCCGAGACGTGGTGATCGACCGTGCGGCGCGAGAGGAACAGCCGCTCCGCGATGTCGGCGTTTCGACATCCGTCGGCGACGAGCCGGAGCACGTCCAGCTCGCGCGGCGTCAGCTGGGCCGCGTTCGCGCGCGTCGAGGGGCGGGGCCCGCGCGGAACGGCTCGTGCGCCGCGCTCGCGCAGCCGTCGCGCGGCGATCGCGGCCGCCGGCGTGGCGCCGAGGCGCTGGAGCTCGTCGTGCGCGCGGCGGAGGGCGCCCTCGTCGTCCACCTCGAGGAGCGCCAGCGCCGCGTCATACGGCCAGCCGAGGCGCTCCGAGGCCGTCGCGGCCGCGGCCCATTCGCCGGCCAGCTCCAGCCCGTACGGCTCCGGAATTCCTGCCGGAGCGTCGGCCTCGACGCCGGCACGACGCCGCCACCTGCCAAGCGCCCCGAGGATCGCCCGTTCGCCCAGCCGCCGCGCCGTTGCGTACGCCTCCTCTGTGAGGGCCGGGATCCGATCCGACCTCCCTGCGAGCCACGCCACCTCCGCGCGCGCCGCGGCGACGGGGAAGATGCGCAGGAGCTCGCCGGACATCTCGGCCAGCTCGTGCGCCTCGTCGAGGAGCGTGTCCGGGTCCGGGTCACCGCGCCGCGCGCGGACGAGCGCGAGCACGACGAGCGACGTGATGCGCGGAAACGTGGAGACGGCGCGCAACCTGAGGACCTCCGCGGCCGACTCTGTCGCCGCATCCCACAAACCCAGGTCGAGCTGTGCCCGCGCCTGCTCCGCCAGGAAGTAGCGGAGGATCAGGTCGTTTCCGTGCCTGATGCAATGATCGATGCCTTCCTCGAGGTACCCGAACCCGACCTCGTAGGACCGCTGGTCAAGCGCAGTTGCGGCGAGGCTCAGGAGGCCGTCGGCGACGAGGTCGTGAAGCCCTTCCTCGCGCGCAAGCTCGAGGGCACGCTCCTTCTCGCCGGCGAACTGGAGCGCATAACCGAGGATCTCGGGGCGACCGAGGCGCTCCGCGAGCTGCACGGCTCGTTCGCTCCACGCCGCGGCGTCCCGGCGCTCCAGCGCCATGGCGCCGAGAAAAGCGAGATTGGCGTACGCTCGGACCAGCTCGGGTCCGGGCGGCTGACTCTCCAGCAAAGCCACGGCCGCGAGCGCCGCCTCACGTGCGTCGGCGCATCTGCCTGGGCACCAGAGGATGTTGGAGAGCCGACGCACCGTGTCGCCCTCGCGGAGCGTGTCGCCGAGCTGCCCGTACAAGCGCGCCGCTTGCTCGAGCGCGTGGACGGCGTCGTCCATGCGGTCCGTGACGTAGCACTCCTCGGCGAAGCGACGCAGCAGATCGGCGTGCGCCGCCGGATCGAGGGCGTCCGCATGACGGAGCGCCTTCTCGTACAGCGACGCGGCTTCGCGGTGCGCCCCTGCGGTCGAGGCACGGTCGCCCGCCGCCGGTGCGAGCTCGAGCACGGCGCCCCCGTCCCCAGCCGCCTCGGCGTGATGGGCCAGCCGGGCGAGATCTGGGTCGGCGTCGGGCGGCGTTCGGAGGGCCACGAGTGCGCGCCTGTTGAGCGCGAGCCGCTTCTGCGGCTCCATCGAGCTCTCGACCGCGAGACGGGCCAGCTCGTGGCGGAACTCGATTCCGTCCCGAGGGTATGCCAGCACGCCCGAGCCGATGCAGTCGTCCAGGCCTTCGACGTCGGCTACGAGCGCCTCGAGCAGCCACGGCTCCGTGCGTGCCGGCGAGATCGCGACCGCGTCGATCACGTCACGTGCCGCCGGGCTCAGACGCGCGATCCGGGCCAGCACCGCGTCGAGGATCGTCGGCGGAATTGAGCCCTCTCCGCTCGCGAGGATCTCTGTCACGAAGAACGGGTTCCCGGTCGTCTTGAGGTAGAGCTCCTCCGCGTCGACGCCCGCCGGCTCCGCCAGTGCCGCGACGGCCGCCTTCGAGAGCGGCTCGACGGGGACCCGCGTCACGGCCGGCCTCGTGGCGATCTCGCCGAGGGCGGTCCGGAGCGGATGAACGCGGTCGATTTCGTCGTCGCGGTACGTGGCGGCGACCATCGTGGGCTGGCGCTCGACCTTCCTGGCGAGCAATCGCAGCGCGTCCAGCGTCGCCTCGTCGGCCCAGTGGAGGTCTTCGAGCACGAGGACGGTCGGTGGATCGCCCCCGTTCGAGCGGGGCAGCGCCTCGACGACCTCGTACGGGTTTGCGCCGCGCGCCAGCGTGTCGGCGAGCGGCCCGCCGACGCTCTCGGCGACGTCGACGAACGGTCCGAGCGGCCGAGGCGTGGAGAGCGGGTCGCACGCTCCCCAGAGCACCCGGGCGTGGGCGTCGGCGCAGAAGCGCCTGACGAGCGCGGTCTTGCCGACGCCTGCCTCGCCGTGGACGAGCACGACCCGACCTCGTCCGGCCGCGGCATCGGACAGGTAGCGCCCGAGCGACGCCAGCTGAGGGCCACGCTCGAGCAGCGTCACCGCGCGCGAGCGTTCGTGCTCGTACGCACTCATCCCAGCGTTAGGCGTCCTCCAGCAGGCCACGGCGGGCGGCGACGGCGGCAGCCTCGCTGCGCGTTCGCGCGTCGAGCTTGCGCAGGATCGCCGAGACGTGGTGGTCGACCGTGCGGCGCGAGACGAACAGCCGCTCGGCGATCTCCGCGTTGCGCCGGCCCTCGGCGACGAGGCCGAGCACCTCGCTCTCACGCGGCGTGAGCCCGGCCGCGTTGCTGCGAGTCGCGGCCCGAGGCCCGCGCGGGATGTCCCGCGTCCCCAGCTCGCGCAGGCGGCGGCCGATGTGCTGGGAGAGCGGTCGCGCCCCGAGGGCGGCGGCGTGGGCTAGACCTCTCCGAAGCGTCTCCTGGTCGTCCGACTCGGAGAGCGCGAGCGTGGTCTCGTACGGGCAGCCGAGGCGCTCCCACGCCTCCGCGGCCTCGAGCGCGCGGCCGGAGATCTGCAAGGCGTACGGCTCGGGCAGAGCGGTGGCATGGGGCTCGCGGATTCCGGACTTCCAGCGCCAGTAGGCGATCGGACCGATCTCCCACGGCGGTCTCCCCTCCACGAGCCGGAACGCGTCGTCGGTGAGCGCGGCGATATCGGCTGCGTGCCCCTCGAGCCACGCGATCTCGGCGCGGGCGACCGCGACGTCGGTCACGTCCCACGGCCCCCAGTAGGCGGCGAGCGAGAGCGCGCCACCGAGGGCGTCGCGAGCGCCGGGGTCGCCGCGCCTCGCGCGTACGCGGGCCAGAGTCACGAGCGCCGGCACATGCAGGGGCGGCTTGCCGTGTTCGAGCAGCTGCGCCGAGAGCTCCAGCGCGTCGTCCCAGCGCCCCTCGTCGAAGCGCGCGCTCATCAGCAGGTTCAGGATCTCGAACCTCCAGAGATCGAGCTCGCGGTCGGTGCAGTACTCGACCCCACGCCCTCCGTACTCCTCGACGAGATCATGCGCGCGCTGCCGGGCCGCGGGCCACATGAAGCTGTAGAAGACGAGTGGAACGTTGGCGTCGGCCCCGGTCGCCACCGCGAGCGCCTCGTCGAGCAGCGTCCGCTCCCCCGGCCCGTGCAGGTTCATCGCCGCGGCTCCCGCGCGCGCCAGAGCAGCGACGAGCAGCTCGTCGTCTCCGGCCCGTCGCGCAATCTCGGCGGCACGTTCGCCCCAAGTGACTGCGGCTGCGTCGTCGCCGACGTTCACCTTGGCAGTGGCCATCGCAGTGTACGCAGCAGCCAGCTCGCGTCCGGGCGGCAGCGATTCGGCCAACGCGACCACTCGCTCGGCGGTTTGCTCCGCCTCGGCGAGCGAGGACGTGCAGATGAGGCGCGACACGAGGAAGCCCGTCGCCAAGGTCTCTCCTCGCACGTCGCCGGCCCGCTGGTAGCAGTCGATCGCGGCCCTGATCGTCTCGATCGCCCCGTACTGGTCGTCGGTCAGGTACAGAGCCTCCGACCGGTGTTCGAGCAACGCCGCGCGATCCGCGTCGGGCAGGCCGTCGGCGAATCGCAGCGCCCGCGCGTACTGCGCGGCGGCTTCGCGGAATGCGCCACGCGCCTCGGCCTCGTCGGCCGCCGCGGAAGCGAAGCGCAGCACGGCGCCGGCATCCCCAGCGGCCTCTGCATGGTGCGCGAGGCGTGCAAGGTCGGGTCGGCCCGAAGGCGCGTCGGAGAGCGCGGTCAGGACTCGGCGATGGAGCGCCCGGCGTCGGAGTGGCTGGATGCTCTCCTCGACCGCGAGGCGCGCCAACTCGTGCCGGAAGGCAACGCCGTCCATGGCCCCGACGAGCAGCCCGGCGTCGACGCACGTGTCGACGGCAGGTCCGTCGCCTCCGAAGACCCGCTCCAGCAACCACGCCTCGACGCGCGGCGGAGTCACCGCCACGAGCTCGAGGACCGTCGCCGCGTCCGCGTCGAGGCGCGCCGCGCGCGCCAGCGTCGCGTCGCGAATCGTCTGCGGGATGTCCTCGTGGCCTGCCTCCAGCACCTGCGTCACGAAGAACGGGTTGCCGGACGTCGTCCGGAACAACCGCTCGACGTCGACCTCGTGGCCTTGGGCGAGCGTGGCCACGGCCGCGCGGGACAGCGGCTCGAGCCTGATCCGCGTGACTCCGTTCGCGGTCGCAAACGCTCCCAGCAGCATCCGGAGGGGGTGCGTGCGGTCGAGCTCGTCGTCGCGATACGTGACGACTACCAGGCTCGACGAGTCGGCGACGAGACGACCGAGCATGCGCAGGAGGTCGAATGTCGCCTCGTCAGCCCAGTGCAAGTCCTCGAGCACGAGCACCGTGGGCGTCGAGTCGAGCTCGTCGGCGAGCACGTCGGCGATCTCGCGCACGCTTCCGTCCGCAACTGCGATCGCCAACGCGCCGCCGGTCAGTGCGGCGACCTGCTCGAGCGGCCCGAGCGGCCGGGGTGTGAACAACGGGTCGCATGCGCCCTCGAGGATCCGGCCGGAGCCTCGCACGCTGTCGCAAAACGCGCGGACGAGCGCCGTCTTGCCGATGCCGGCCTCCCCGCCGACGAAGGCGAAGCTGCCGGATCCGATCCGGCTCTCCGAGTACGCGCCGTGGAGAGCCGCAAGCGCATCGTCGCGCTCGAGCAGCGGGCCGTCGAGGACGCCTACCCGGCTGATCGTGCTCACCCGTGCATCGTGCAGGTCTCGGGTCCCTCGAGCAAGGGCGTCGACGTCAGGGCTACGATCAGCGGCGGACGAGCGAGCGAAGGAGCGTGAGATGGCCCTCGTCGAGGCGAATCCGAACCTCGGTGCCCAGATCGTCGCGGATGCGAAGGAGTACGTCCTCTACTCCTGGTCGGTCCAGAGCCAGATCAACCCGATTCCCGTCGCCGGTGCGGAGGGCCGCCACTTCTGGGACTACGACGGCAAGCGGTATCTGGACTTCGCCTCGCAGCTCGTCAACGTCAACATCGGGCACCAGCACCCGAAGATCATCCAGGCGATCAAGGACCAGGCGGATCAGCTCTGTACCATCGGCCCGCCCATGGCGAACGAGTCGCGCTCGCGGCTCGGCCGCATGCTCGCGGAGATCACGCCCGGCGACCTGTCTGTCTCCTTCTTCACGAACGGCGGCGCCGAGGCCAACGAGAACGCGATCAAGCTCGCCCGCCTCGCGACCGGTCGGGACAAGATCGTCGCGCGCTACCGCTCGTATCACGGGGCGACGAACGGCGCGGTGACGCTGACCGGCGACCCTCGCCGCTGGGCGGTCGAGCCGGGCATGCCGGGTGTCGTGCGCATGTTCGACCCGTACACGTACCGCTGCCCCGCCGGCCACCCCGATCCATGTCCGGTCTGCACGGGCGCGCCGCACCTCGAAGAGATCCTCGAGTACGAGGGTCCGCAGAACGTCGCCGCGGTGATCCTCGAGACGGTCACCGGGACGAACGGCGTGATCCCCCCGCCCGACGGCTACCTGCGGGCGATCCGGGAGGTGTGCGACCGGCACGGGATCCTGCTGATCCTGGACGAGGTGATGTGCGGCTTCGGCCGCACCGGCCGCTGGTTCGCCTGCGAGCACTGGGACGTCGTGCCGGACATCATCACCGTCGCGAAGGGCATCAACTCGGGGTACGTCCCGATCGGCGCGATGATCGCGCGGGGCGAGATCGTCGACCGCGTCCGTGACCAGTTCTTCCCCGGCGGCTTGACGTACGCCGGCCACCCGCTGGGGTGCGCCTCCGCGATCGCGTCGATCGAGGCGTTCCAGGAGGAGGGCGTCGTCGAGAACGCGGCGGCCACGGGCGAGTGGTTCGCATCCGCGCTCGGTGGCCTGGCCGACCGGCACCCCTCGGTCGGCGACGTCCGCGGCCTCGGCTGCTTCTGGGGTCTCGAGCTCGTCAAGGACCGCCGGACGAAGGAGATGCTCGTTCCGTTCAACGCATCTGGCGAGGCGGCGGCGCCGGTGTCACGGCTCGTGAAGGCGGCGCTCGACCGAGGGCTCTACCTGATGACGCATTGGAACGTGATCATGGTCGTGCCGCCGCTCACGATCACGCGCGAAGAGGCCGAGGAGGGCGTCGCGGTCCTCGACGACATGCTCTCACTCGCCGACGAGCACTACACCGGCTAGCGGCGGGGGTCAGACGAGGAAGCGCTCGATCGCGTCTGCGGTCTCGTCCAGCGCGTCCCACAGCACGGTGTGCCCGCCCGGCACGCGGACGACCTCGAGCAGCTCTCCCACCGCCGCGCGGTGCGCGTCCAGGTGGAGGTCGTACGGAAGGTAGGAATCCTCGCCGAGGACGACGAGCGTCGGCACGCGGATCTGCTCGAAGGGCGGGGCCGGCGTCGCCATCTCGGAGTACGCGGCAACCACGCTCGCCTGCGAGTAGCGATAGCGCCAGCCGTCCGTGTGCTCGACGAGATGCCTGACGAGCTCGGCCTCGAGGAGCTCGCGCGGCGCACGGTGCAGCTCGCTCTCGTCGTAGCGCCGGTCGATCGCCTCCGCGAACGTGTCGTACCGCCGCTCGGCCCGTGCGTTCTCGGCGGCCCACTGCGCGACGTGCGGTGGCAGCTCGACGACCGGGTCGAGCAGGACGAGCCGCTCGACCGTCGCCGGCCGACGACCGGCGCGCTCGAGCGCGAGGCGCCCGCCGAAAGAGTGGCCGATCCAGGTCGCAGGGCGGTCGTCCAGGCTCGCGTCGAGGGCCGCGAGGTGATCCTCGATCCGCCACGGCGGCTCGTGGGGCGACGAGCCGTGACCGAGAAGGTCAGGGGCGAGCACGTGGTGCGCGACCTCGAGCCGCGCCGCGAGCTGGGCGTAGTGCCCGCCCCACGACGTGACGCCGTGCAGGCACACGACCCGAGGCCGACTGCTGTCACCCCAGGCGTGGACGTTCAACGCGCGTGTCACGGCGCGCGGCGCTGCTGGTCCGACCCCCCACCTGGGGGCTCGCGCCCCCCTGGAGTCACCGTATCCGCCAACCCGTCACAGGTGTGTGTCGCCTCCATGCCGTCTTCGTGCCGCCTCCGTCTGGCCCGCGGCGGACATCCCGGCTCGTGTCGCGGCGCGCGGCGCGCGGCGCGGGGCGACGCCTCACCCGTCGTCGCGGGCCGCGGCGAGCGACTCCGGGACGAGCTCGGTTCGCTTCGAGTTGTCCTCCTTCACGAGCGACCAGATCACGAGGCCGTCCTGGTCGATCAGGAACGTGCCGCGGACGGGCGCGCCGTTCCGCTCGTTGAAGACGCCGTAGCGTTTGGCGGTCTCGCCGTGCGACCAGAAGTCGGACGCGAACGTGTACTCGGCGCCGAGCTCGCGCTTCCATGCCTGCCGGGCCGCCGACGCGTCACACGACACGAACACGATCTCCGTGTTCGCGTTCCGAAAGGACGAGAGGTTCTCCTGGAGGTCGCGCGCCTCCTCGCCGCAGATCTGCGTGAACGCGAACGGGTGGAAGACGAGCAAGACGTTCGACCGTCCGAGGTAGTCGGCGAGGCGTACCCGCGGCCGGTCCGGCGTCTCCTCGAGATCGAACTCGGGGGCCTTGTCACCTGTCTGGATCGGCACGCGTCGCCTCCTCAGCCTCCTCGCCGTTGCCCGAAGGACGATAGTAGGTCCGTCCTCGCAGGCTCTCGGGGAGGTGATCCGTCGCGGCTCCTTCCGGGTCGTGGTGGGGAGACACGTACGCGGTGCCCTTCCGACGGTCCGAGGCTCCTCCGTACCCCGTGCTGCGGAGCATCGGCGGCGGCGGCTCGATGCCCTCGCGCCGGACGTCTTCGCGGGCCGTCCAGATCGCCTGCGCCGTCGCGTTCGACTTCGGCGCGCGCGCGACGTAGATGGCCGCCTGCGCGAGGTTGAGCTGTGCTTCGGGGAGACCGACGTGCTCGACCGCCTGCGCGGCTGCGACCGCGACGAGGAGCGCCCGCGGATCGGCGTTGCCGACGTCCTCGCTCGCCGCGATCACGATACGGCGCGCGAGAAACCGAGGATCCTCGCCCCCCTCGAGCATCGCGGCGAGGTAGTAGACCGCCGCGTCAGGGTCGCCGCCGCGCATCGACTTGATCAGCGCGGACGCAAGGTCGTAGTGCCGGTCGCCGGCGCGGTCGTAGCGCAGCGGCCGCTTCCTTGCCGCGTCCTCGACGTGGGCGACGGCGAGCTCCTCTCCGGCCGCGGTTGCCGTCTCCCACGCGAGCTCGAGCGTCTGGAGCGCGCTTCGTGCGTCGCCGCCCGCGCGGCGGACGATCTCGTCCGCGACGTCCGCCGGTACGTCGGCTCCGAGCTCGGCCGCGCCGCGGGCGATCACCTGGAGCAGCTCGTCCCCCGTGAGCGGCTCGAGCTCGATCACCGTGCACCGCGAGAGGAGCGCCTGATTGACCTGGAAGTACGGGTTCTCGGTCGTGGCGCCGATGAGCGTGACGAGGCCGTCCTCGACGGCGTGGAGGACGGAGTCCTGCTGGCGCTTGTCGAAGCGGTGGATCTCGTCGATGAACAACAGCGTGCGGACGCCGTTCCCGCCGAGGCGTTCGCGCGCGCGTGCGATGACGGCGCGGACATCGTCGACCCGGGCGGACACGGCAGAGAGCTCTTCGAACTCCGCGGAGGACGCCTCCGCGACGATCCGGGCGATCGTCGTCTTCCCGACGCCTGGTGGCCCGTGCAGGATCATCGACGGCGCGCGGCCCTCCTCGATCGCCCGCCTGAGCGCTGTCCCCGGGCCGAGCACGGCTTGCTGACCGACGAGCTGATCGAGCGTTCTCGGCCGCACGCGGTGCGGCAGCGGCGCGATCGCGTCGGCGCGGAGGGCTGCGGCGTCGCTGAAGAGGTCTCCCACGAGGCCAGTATGCTCACCGCGATGTCGGCGCAGGACGAGGATTTCGACAGCCCGATTCTCCCCGGGGACGCGCCGAGCGACTACGAGCGGTACCTCAACACGGACGAGCTGCTCGCGCTCCAGAAGGGCCCGGACGAGTGGGTCCATCGAGACGAGCTGCTCTTCCAGGTGGTGCACCAGTCGTCGGAGCTGTGGCTGAAGCTCGCCACGAGCGACGTCGAGGAGGCGGCGCGGCTCGCGGAGAACGGCGAGCTCGCAGAAGCGGCGCGGCAGCTCCGCCGTCCCCTGCGCTGCCTCCGCTACGCGACCGACCAGCTCGACATGCTCGAGGAGCTCTCTCCCTGGGAGTACCAGGAGATCCGCCAGGTCCTGGGCCACGGCAGCGGATTCGACTCGCCGGGCTGGCGATCGCTCCGGGCCGCCCTGCCGCGTGTCGGACAGGCGTTCCACGCACGTCGGCGCGAGGCCGGACTGACGCTCGAGGAGCTCTACGTCCGGCGACTGGATCACGACGCCCTCTACCGGCTCGCCGAGTCCCTGACTGAGCTCGACGAGTGGTGTCAGATGTGGCGCATCCGCCACTACCGTGTCGTCGCGCGCGTGATCGGCGATGCGGTCGTCGGGACGCAGGGGACGCCCGTCGAGGTGCTCGGCCGTCTCGTGCAGACAGTCGTCTTCCCAGAGCTTTGGGAGGTCAGGAACCAGCTGACCGCGCGCTCGAAGTCCGACGGGCGATGAACCTCCGCGACGAGGTGACCCAGCTCCTCCAGGAGCTGCTTCGGCTCGACACGGTCAACCCACCGGGGAACGAGACGCGAGCCGCCGACGTTCTCCGACGCTACCTCGCCGAGAACGGCGTCCAGAGCGAGCTCGTCGCGAAGACGCCCGACCGCGCCAACCTCGTCGCGCGGCTGCCGGGCGGCGACGGGCCCAGCCTGCTGCTGATGGCGCACACGGACACGGTGCTCGCCGACCCGCGCGAGTGGACACGCGACCCGTGGTCGGGCGAGCTCGTCGACGGCGAGGTCTGGGGGCGCGGCGCGCTCGACATGAAGGGCCACGTGGCCGCCGCCGCCGTCGCGTTCGCCTCGCTGGCGCGTGACGGCGTACGCCCCGCCGGAGACGTCCTCCTAGCGCTCACCGCCGACGAGGAGGTGGGAGTCGACTTCGGTACCTCGTGGCTGGCCCGCGAGCATCCGGAGACCGTTCGTGCCGACGTCGGGCTCAACGAAGGCGGCGGCGAGCGGTGCGTCCTCGGCGATCGCGTGTTCTATCTCTGCGCCGTCGGCGAGAAGGCGACGGCGCCGTTCCGGATCCGCCTCCGGGGTCGCAGTGGCCACGCCTCGGATCCTTACTCGGCCGACAACGCGCTCCTCAGGGCAGCGCCCGTGCTCGAGGCGCTCGGCAGGCTCGAGCCGCCCCGCTCGCTGATCCCGGAGGTCGCGGCCTTCCTCGAGGCGATCCTCGGGGAGGTGCCGCCGGTCGAAGTCGCGCTCGACCGGGCGCAGAGTCTCCATCCCCTCGCGGGCGAGCTGCTCGCGCCGCTTCTCGCGGCGACCCTTTCCCCGACGATGATCGAAGCGTCGCGGAAGCGGAACGTGATTCCCGGCTCCTGCGTGGTCGAGGTCGACTGCCGCCTCCTTCCGGGTCAGGAGCGCTCAGAGATCGAGGCGCTCCTCCGGGCGGGCGTGCCCGGCGAGTGGGAGATCGAATGGATCGAGGAGGAGTACGTCGGCGGCACACGCTCCGCCCTCGAGACGCCGCTCTGGCGGACGCTCGAGCGCTGGGTCGACGGCATCGAGCCTGGTGCGCGGCTCGCGCCGATCGTGACGGCGGGCTTCACCGACAGTCACTACGTCCGGAAGGAGTTCGGCACCGTCGTGTACGGCTTCTTCCCCTTGAAGGCGATGGATCCGCAGCTCGCGACGCGGCTCGTGCACTCGGCGGACGAGCGGATTGCGGTCGAGGACCTCGAGCTCGGAGTCGACCTGTTCCGCGAGGTGGCGCTGGCCGGAACCTAGCCGGGCGCGGAGGCGACCTCCGGCGCGGGGTCGGCACCGGTATCGCCCCTCGTGTCCTCCCCGCGCGGCTTCTCCTGGTGCCCGCCGAACTGCATGCGCATCGCGGACAGCGCACGGTTCGCGAAGTCGTCCTCGCCGCGGGAGGCGAAGCGCGAATAGAGCGCGGCCGTCAGGATGGGCGTGGGCGTGCCGGTGTCGATCGCCGCGATCGACGTCCATCGACCCTCGCCCGAGTCGGAGACCCGACCGGCGAATCCTTCGAGGTGCGGCGAGCCGTGCAGAGCCGCAGCTGTGAGGTCGAGCAGCCAGGAGGCAACCACGCTTCCACGGCGCCAGACCTCGGCGATCGCCGCGACGTCGAGGTCGTACGTGTAGAGCTCGGGCTGGTCGAGTGGCGCCGTTTCCGCGTCGGCGTCCCGCTGCGTCCGGCCCGCGTCCGCGCGCTGAAGCAGGTTGAGGCCCTCGGCATATGCGGCCATCAGTCCGTATTCGATCCCGTTGTGCACCATCTTCACGAAGTGCCCTGCCCCGGCCGGTCCGCAGTGGAGCCACCCGATCTCCTCCGGCGCAGGGTCGCCCGCGCGACCCGGGGTGCGAGGCGCGGCGTCGGCGCCCGGCGCCAGCGAGGTGAAGAGCGGCGCGAGCCGCGCGACCGGCTCGTCCTCGCCTCCGACCATCAGGCAGAAGCCGCGCTCGAGACCGAAGACGCCACCGCTCGTCCCGACGTCGACGTAATGGATCCCGCGCTCGGAGAGCTCCCGCGCCCGCCGGATGTCGTCGTGGTAGCGGGTGTTGCCGCCGTCGATCACGGTGTCGCCCGGCTCGAGCATCGACCCGAGCTCCGTCACGGCGCGCTCCGTGATCTCCCCGGCCGGAACCATCACCCAGACGACACGAGGCGGCTCGAGCAGCGCGACGAGCTCGGCGGTCGAGCGGGCGGCTGTCATCCCCTCGGCTGCGAGTGCGTGGATCGCCTCGGCCGTGACGTCGGTGCCGGCGCAACGGTGGCCGTCCCGCATCGCGCGGCGCACGAGGTTTGCGCCCATGCGTCCAAGGCCCACCATCCCGAGCTGCATCGGCGCGTCCGTCGCCATCGCTCCCTCCCAGGTCCGACCCTCTAGAGTCATTCGAGTCTACGAGACACCGGGGCGGCGCCCCGGCACCGCCGATGGCCGACACGCTCAACGACAGCCCTGCGTGGCGGGCGCTCGCCCGTCACTACGAGGACGCGCGGCGGCTGCACCTGCGCGACCTCTTCGCCGACGATCCTGCGCGCGCCGAACGGATGTCACTCGAGGCGGCGGGGATCCACGCCGACCTCTCCAAGCATCGGGTCACCCCGGAGTCGCTCGAGCTGCTGCTCGCCCTCGGCGCCGAACGGAAGGTCGAGACCCGACGGGACGCGATGTTCCGCGGGGAGCACGTGAACGTGACCGAAGACCGGCCGGCGCTCCACGTCGCGCTGCGGATGCCCCGCGACCGTTCGCTGGTCGTGGACGGCCGCGACGTCGTGCGCGACGTGCACGAGGTGCTCGACGCGATGGCGGCGTTCTCGGAGCGCGTCCGCTCCGGCGAGTGGAGCGGGCAGACCGGCGAGCGCATTCGCGCGGTCGTGAACATCGGCATCGGCGGCTCGGACCTCGGCCCGGCGATGGCCTACCGGGCGCTCGGGGCCTACAGCGACCGTGCGCTCACGTTCCGCTTCGTCTCGAACGTCGATGCGACCGACGTGGTCGAGGCTCTGCGGGACCTGGATCCGGCGAGCACGCTCGCGATCGTGTCCTCGAAGACGTTCACGACGGTCGAGACGATGACGAACGCGCGCACCGTCCGGCAGTGGCTGCTCGACGGCCTGGGCGGCGACGAAGCCGCGATCGCGAAGCACGTCGTCGCGGTGTCCACGAACCTCGAGGCGGTCGCGGAGTTCGGGATCGACCCGGCCAACGCGTTCGGGTTCTGGGACTGGGTGGGCGGCCGGTACTCGATGGACTCCGCGATCGGGCTCTCGACGATGATCGCGATCGGCTCCGAGCGCTTCCACGAGATGCTGGCGGGCTTCCATGCCGTCGACCGCCATTTCGCCGAGACGCCGCTCGAGCGGAACCTCCCCGTGCTGATGGGGCTGCTCGGCGTCTGGTATCGCGACTTCTTCGGCGCCGCGACCCACGCCGTGCTGCCGTACGAGCAGTACCTGGCGCGCCTGCCCGGGTATCTCCAGCAGCTCGTCATGGAGTCGAACGGCAAGCGCGCGACACTCGCGGGCGAGCCCGTCGCCGTCGACACGGCGCCGATCGTCTGGGGCGAGCCGGGCACGAACGGGCAGCACAGCTTCCATCAGCTCCTCCACCAGGGCACCGCGCTCGTGCCGGTGGACTTCGTCGCGTTCGCGACGTCGCTGAACCCAGTCGGCGACCACCACGACCTCCTGCTGGCGAACGCCCTCGCCCAGGCCCAGGCGCTTGCGTTCGGCCGGACGGCAGACGAGCTCCGCGACGCCGGCGTTCCGGGGAGGCTCGTGGCGCACAAGGAGATGCCCGGCAATCGCCCTTCGACCTTCCTGCTCCTCAGCCGGCTCACCCCGTTTGCCCTCGGCTCCCTCGTCGCGCTCTACGAGCACGTCGTGTTCACGCAGGGGGTCGTCTGGGATATCGACTCGTTCGACCAGTGGGGCGTCGAGCTCGGCAAGGAGCTCGCCCAGCGCCTCACGCCGGCCGTCGCGGGCCGCGCGACCGACGCGAGGCTCGACGGCTCCACCGCGGCACTCGTCGCGCGCATTCACCGACTTCGGTCGACGAGCTGACCATGCTCGAGATCCACGAGGCGGTCGGCGCCTACGAGCGGATCGAGTCCTGGCTCCGGGAGCAGGGCTTCTTCCAACCGGGGGGTGAGCATCTCGTCGCCGACCTCTTCCTGGGATACGGCCTCTCGGGGGTGATCCGGCGGACGGCGACTGCACAGCCGCCCGAACCGTGCGCGCTGCCGCTCGCCGCCTGCGCCGTCCGAGGCGACGTGCAGATTGGTGTCAGAGATGACAACGGCATCGACCTGTCGATCGGGGCGTGGGAGCGGACGTGGGCCGAGGGCGACCATGCCGCCGCGGTCGAAGCCGTCCGGGACGCGATTGCCCGTGGCGACGTCTACCAGGTCAACCTCGTCCAGCACCTCTCGGCGCCGTTCGCCGGTCGACCGGGCGCGCTCGCCACCCGCCTCGGCTCCCTGACACAACCGAGTGACTGGCCCTTCCGCGACGACGACTGGCGCGTGCTCGAAGGGGACGGCTGGGCCGTCGTCTCCGCCTCGCCCGAGCTCTTCCTCGCGCGTCGCGGCCGGCGGGTCTGGACGCGGCCGATCAAGGGAACGCGACCCCGTGGCGGCCGTGCCGAGCTCCTCGCCTCGGCGAAGGACGCCGCCGAGCACGTGATGATCGTCGACCTCGAGCGGAACGATCTGTCCCGGGTCTGCGCCCCGGGCAGCGTCCATTGGCCCGCGCTCATGGTCGCCGAGAGGCTCGCTGGGGTCGAGCACCTCGTGTCGACGGTCGAGGGCGAGCTGCGGCCGGGGGTCGGGTTGGCCGAGATGCTCCACGCGGTCTTCCCGGGTGGGTCGGTGACGGGTGCGCCGAAGATCGCGGCAGTCGACCTGATCGCCGCACTCGAGCCGGTCGGCCGCGGCGCGTCGATGGGGGCGCTCGGCCGCGTCCACGGCAACGGCGACCTCGAGCTTGCGCTGACGATCCGGACGTTCGCGATCGCGGAGGGGCGCCTGCACCTGTGGGTCGGCGGCGGCATCGTGTGGGACTCCGATCCGTGGAGCGAGGTCGAGGAGTCGCTCACCAAGGCCGAGCCGTTGCTTCGGGCGATCGGCGCGCCGCTCGAGCCCGGCGCGGCCAAGCCGAAGCCGAGGGCTCGCCACGGCGTGTCCGGTGGGCGACGGTGAGCACGCGGCCGCTCGCGGCGGCGGTCTCCGGCCGCGGCGTGGTTGACCCTGACCAGGCGGTCGTCGCAGCCGACGACGACGGCTTCGCGCGGGGGCGCGCGGCATTCGAGACGCTGCGCGTCTACGGTGGGCGGCCGTTCAGGCTGACGGAGCATCTCGTGCGCCTGGCGCACTCCGCGGAGCGGCTTGATCTCCCGGCTCCGGACGCCGCGGCGGTTCGCGAGCTGGCCGAGGCCGCGCTCGACGCGGCGGGGGCTGCGGATACCGTGCTCCGGCTCTACTGGACGCCGGGGGCGCCTGCCGCCGGCCCGAGCGCGATCGCGCTCGTGTCCCCGCTTCCGGAGTGGATCGAGGAAGCACGCGCGCGGGGGCAGCGCCTCGCCTCGCTCGCGTACCCGCGGCGCGCCGCGCCATGGCTCCTGGCCGGAACGAAGTCCGTGAGCTACGCGGCGCACATCGCGGCAGAGGCGGAGGCGAAGCGCCGCGGCGCGGACGACGCAGTCTTCGTCGACCTCGACGGGACGGTGCTCGAAGGCCCGGTCACGAATATCTGGTGGCGCGAAGGCGATCTTCTCGTCACGCCGTCGCTCGAGCTCGGGATCCTCGCGGGCGAGACGCGAGCCGCACTGCTCGACCTGGCCGGCGAGCTTGGCTACGAGGTCGAGACCGCTGTCTGCCCGCTCGACCGGCTCCTCGCGGCGGAGGAGGTGTTCACGTCGTCGTCGGTGCGCGAGGTGATGCCGATCGCCGCGGTCGACGACCGCGAGTTCGGTCGTCGAGACGCCGCGGAGCGGCTCCAGCAGGGCCTGCGCGCGCTCGCGAGCGCCTGACAGCCGCCTCGAGAGCGCGCTGTGGGCGCCTCGCGCCTCGCTACCCTCCCGGCATGGAGAAGCTGCGTCTCGGCGGCATGGCGCTCCAGAACGGCGTGCTCGTCCACGGGCCCACCTCCTGGGGTGCGGCGGTCCGCCTGCCCGACGGCTCCGTCAAGGCCGCATCCGGCAGGAAGCCCCACGTCACCGTCTCCGTCCCGTTCGTGCGAGGCCCGCTGCGGCTCGCCGAGGCCTTCGTCCTCCTCCCGCTCGTCAAGCGTCAGCTTCCCGAGGCGAGAATGCCGTTCGAGCGCCCGTCGGTCGCCGTCGCCTTGGTCGCCGCCTCCACCGGCGCAGGGCTCGCGCGACGCTCGTCGCTGCCGCTCGTCTCCCGCGAGGCGGTTGCGGTGATCGCGTCCGTCGTCCCAGCGCTCGTCGCGCTCGGCGGCGACGAGCTGACGTCGTACCACGGCGCGGAGCACGTCTCGATCGGGACGTACGAAACCGGAGAGCGCGCCGCGAAGGAGCACGACCGCTGCGGCTCGCACCTGATCGGGCCGCTCACGCTCGCCACGGCGCTCGCGGGGGCCGCGGCGGAGCTGGCGCCGCGCCGGCGTCGTAGGGCGGCGCGTCTCGTCGGCGCGCTCGGCGCCGTCGGCGCTGCCGTGGAGGTCTTTGCCTGGATGGGCCGGCATCCCGACAGCCGGCTGGCACGGGCGCTGTCCCGGCCGGGCACCGAGCTCCAGCGGCGCCTGTCGACGCGCGAGCCGAGCGCCGCGCAGCTCGAGGTCGCCGAGGCCGCGCTGCAGGCCTGCCTCGTCGCCGAGGGGGCCGCGTGACGGTCGCCCCGAGCCGGACGCGCGAGACGCGGCTCGACCCGGCGATCTTCGACCTTCCGGTCGAGAAGATGCGCGACGGCTACTACACCGACGCGTACTTCAACCACACGCGGGAGGCGCTGCGCCACGACGATCGGCAGCCGCGCGTGGTGATGCAGATCTTCCAGAAGCACCAGGCGATGCTCGGCGGGATGGACGAGGCGATCGCGATCCTGAAGCTCTGCTCGCACGACTGGGACGCGCTCACCGTCCACGCGCTGTACGACGGGGACTGGGTCGAGCCCTGGGAGACCGTGATGACGGTCGAGGGCGACTACACGGCGTTCGCGCACCTGGAGACGGTCGTGCTCGGCACGCTCGCACGCCGCACCCTGATCGCGACGAACACCGCGCGCGTGCTCGAAGCGGCGAACGGCAAGCCGATCATCTTCATGCCCGCGCGGCACGACCATCACCGTGTCCAAACGGGCGACGGCTACGCCGCGCACGTGGCGGGGGCGGTGCTCGGTGCCGAGATCGGCGTCACGTCGGACGCGCAGGCCTCGTGGTGGGGGGGCCGGGGCGTCGGCACGGTGCCGCACGCGCTGATCGCGGCCTACGGCGGGAACACCGTCCTCGCGGCGACCAAGTTCGCGGAGTGGGCGCCCGACGACTTCCGCATCACCGTGCTCGTCGACTTCGAGAACGACTCCGTCCGCACCGCCCTCGAGGTTGCGCGGGCGTTGGGGACGCGGCTCTGGGGCGTCCGTCTCGACACCTCGAGCCAGCTCGTCGACCGATCGCTCTGGGAGGAGATGGGCGACTTCGACCCACGCGGCGTCAACGAGCGTCTCGTGCGCAAGGTGCGCCGGGCGCTCGACGAGGACGGCTTCGAGCGAGTGCGCATCGTGGCGTCCGGCGGGTTCACGGTGAGCAAGATCGAGGACTTCGAGCGGAAGCGCGTCCCGGTCGACGCCTACGGCGTCGGGTCGTCCCTGATCCGCGGCGAGAACGACTTCACGGGCGACATCGTCATGACGGACGGCCGTCCCTCGGCGAAGGTGGGGAGGCGGTTCCGCCCGAACGAGCGCCTCGAGCTCGTCTCGTGATCGGCGGACGGATGCCGACGTGAGCCGGCCGCTGCTCTGGGACGTCGACACGCAGGTCGATTTCGTCCACGCGGACGGCAAGCTGCCCGTCCCGGAGGCGGAGTCGGTCGTGCCGGCGATGGAGCGCCTCGTCCGCTGGGCGCGCGACGAGGGGATCGTCCATCTGGCGACGGCGGACGACCACGAGCTGACCGATCCGGAGATCTCCGACGCGCCGGACTTCGAAGCGACGTACCCGCCGCACTGCCTCCGCGGAACGCCCGGCGCGGCGAGGATCCGCGAGACCGCGCAGCACGATCCGCTGCCGATCTCGCTGACGCCGTACCCCCCGGGGCTCGTAGGGGGGCTTGTCGACGGCTGCCGCGAGCTGCTCGTCCTGAAGAAGACGTACAGCGCGTTCTCGAACCCCAATCTCGAGCCGTTGCTGGTCGCCCTCGACCCGAGCGAGGCGATCGTGTTCGGCGTCGCCACCGACGTCTGCAACCACGCGGCGATCATGGGGCTTCTCGCGCGTGGCTACCGTGTCGCCTTCGTCGAGGACGCGTCCCGCGGGCTTTCGGAGGAGCGCGTCGCAGAGGCGCTCGAGCAGTGGCGGTCCGGCGGAGTGCGGTTCACGACGACCGCCGAGGTCGTCGCCTCGACCCCGTGACGGTGCCCCCGCTGGTCGCCCGCGCGCGGGCGGCGGCCGAGACGATCGGGTTCGCGAAGAGCTGCCGTGACGAGGACGGCAGGTTGCTGCACCTCCTCGCCGGGCGGCGTGGCGTCGAGCGGGTGGCGGAGATCGGCACGGGCACCGGCGCCGGCACGGCGTGGCTCGCGGCGGGGCTCGCGCCCGGCGTGCCGCTCTACACCGCCGAGATCGATCCCGCGCTGGCACGGGCCGCGGGGGAGGTCTTCGCCGACGACCCCGACGTGCACGTCCTCCGGGGCGACTGGCGGACGATGCTGCCCCGACATGCGCCGTTCGACCTGATCTTCGTCGACGGCGGCCGCGCGAAGGACGACCCCGACGCGGTGCTCCGACTGGCGATGCCGGGCGCGACGATCGTGATGGACGACTTCTCGTCGGAGTGGCAAGGGCCTGACCCCCGCAGGGAGCGGTGGTTCGCTCATCCGCGGGTCGCGACCGCGGAGCTCGGCACCGGCGGCAACGCGAGCGTGCTCGTCGCCGTCGTCCGACGTTGAAGCTCGCCTACCCGCGCCGCGACCCGCGGTCGACGACGTGCCGGGCGAGCGCGGCGAGCCGCTCGTCCCACTCCGCGCCGACCCGTTCCATCCACGCGGTCGCGTCCCTCAGCGGCCTGGGATCCGGCCGGTAGACCGTGTTCCGCCCCTCGCGTGTCCCGTGGACGAGGCCCGCCTGCTCAAGGGTCGCGAGGTGCTTCGCGACCGCCTGTCGCGTCATCGGCAGCTCCCCTGCGAGCTCGGTCGGCGTCGCGCGGCCGCGAACGGCCAGCCGCTCGACGACGTAGCGGCGGCTCGGATCGGCGAGCGCCGAGAAGACCGCGCCTACGCGGTCGCCGTGGCCCATGCCGCGCTGGCGTGGAGCTCGAGGGCGGCCCCCCAGTCCGGCGCCGTCTCGCGGACGTGGACGCGCGTGCCATCAGGATGCTCGGTGAGCTCCAGCTCGACGAGCCCGTCGTCGTCCCAGCGGAGCACGAGCCGCTCGAGCTCCTCCACGGTCTCGACGACCGCGTGGCGGATCTCGCCGTTGTCCCACTCGAACACACCTTCGCCGCCGGGCGTCGCGTCGAGCTCGACGTCGTTCGCGAACCACTCCTCGAGCCGCTCCGGCTCGGTCAGCGCGTCCCAGGCCTCCTCGCGCGGCACCGGGAGCACGATTTCCCGCTCGATCTGCATTCGCAACCTCCAAGTTGCGTATAATCTGGCAACCAGTTGGTTGCACGATATCTCAGGAGGTTCCCGTGCCGCTGATCCCGACCGTGCTCGAGGCGGACGGCCGCGCCGAGCGGGCCTTCGACCTGTACTCGCGGCTTCTGCGGGACCGGATCGTCTTCCTCGGCCGGCCCGTGGACGACGAGATCGCGAACCTGATCGTCGGCCAGCTGCTCTACCTCGAGGCCGAGGACCCCCAGAAGGACATCGCCCTCTACGTCAACTCACCGGGCGGCGAGGTCTACGCGGGTCTTGCGATCTACGACGCGATGCAGCACGTCCGCTGCGACGTGTCGACGATCTGCTTCGGGATGGGCATGTCGGCGGCGGCGATGATCGTCGCAGCCGGGGCGCCGGGGAAGCGCTTCGCGCTCCCCAACGCGAAGCTGATGATCCACCAGGGCTCGGCCGGCTTCCGCGGCGCGCCGACGGACATCACGATCGCGGCACGCGAGGTCGAGTCGACCACCCGGCAAATGGCGGAGATCATCGCCAGGCATACCGGGCGCACGCAGGAGCAGGTCATGGACGACATCGACCGCGACCGGTTCATGACGCCGGAGGAGGCGGTCGCCTACGGGCTCGTCGACGACGTGCTCCATCCACCGCGAGACCGTCCGAGTACGATCGCGGCGTGAGCTACCGGGGGGTTCACCACGTCGGCGTGGCCGTCGCCGACCTGGACGAAGCGGTCTCGACGTACGAGCGGCTGTTCGGCGCGACGCTGGAGCACCGCGACGCGGTCTCCGACCAGGGCGTCGAAGCGGCATCGCTGCTCGTCGGCGAGAGCCGGATCGAATTGCTGGAGCCCACGGGCCCCGAGACGCCGGTCGGGCGGTTCCTCGCGAAGCGCGGGCCGGGGATGCACCACGTCGCGTACGAGGTCGCGGACGTCTCCGTCGAGCTCGCGCGACTCGCGGACGCCGGCGTGCAGCTGATCGACGAGGCGCCGCGCCGCGGTCTCTTCGGGCTCGAGGTCGCGTTCGTTCACCCCGATTCCGTCCACGGCGTCCTCACGGAGGTGGTCTGCCCTGCCTGACGATTCGATTCGCATCGAGCTCGCCTTCGAGGGTGGGCAGATCATCGGCGCGCTCGTGTCGAGCGACACGGCCGACGCGATCGAACGGGCGCTCGCTGCGGGCGCCGGTGGGACGGTCGAGCTCGATACGACCGATGGGCGGCTCACCGTGGTGGTGCCGCGCGTCGTCTACCTCAAGCGGTACACGAAGGGCGCCCAGCCGGGGTTCCTTGCCGGCTAGACGTCGATGCGCTTCGCCGTCTCCGCCGACGCATATGACCGGTTCATGGGCCGGTATTCGATGCCGCTTGCGCCTGGATTCGCCGACTTCGCCGGCGTGGAGGACGGCCAGCGCGTCCTGGACGTGGGGTGCGGCCCGGGCGCGTTGACGACGGAGCTCGTGGAGCGCGTGGGTCCCGGGCGGGTCAGCGCCGTCGACCCGTCGGGCGGGTTCGTCGCCGCCGCGCGGGAGCGACATCCGGGCGTGAACGTGCAGGTCGCGTCCGCCGAGGACCTTCCGTTCGGCGACGAGGGCTTCGATGCGGCGCTTGCACAGCTCGTCGTGCACTTCATGGAGGATCCCGTCGCAGGCCTGCGCGAGATGGCCCGCGTCACGCGGCCCGGCGGTGTCGTCGCGGCATGCGTGTGGGACCACGCCGGCGGCAAGGGGCCGCTGAGCGTGTTCTGGGACGCGGCGCGGGAGCTCGAGCCGGGCGTGCGGGACGAGTCCCACCTCGCGGGAGCGCGCCAAGGCCACTTGGCCGAGCTGTCCCACGCGGCGGGCCTGCGCGACGTCGAGGAGACCGTGCTCGTCGTCGAGGCGACGCACGAGACCTTCGAGGAGTGGTGGGAGCCGTTCACGCTCGGCGTCGGGCCGGCCGGCGCGTTCGCGGCGGGCCTCGACGGGGAACGTCAGGCCCGGCTCCACGAGCTCTGCCGTGAACGGCTACCCGAGCCGCCGTTCACGCTGACCGCCGCGGCGTGGGCCACGCGCGGCATCGCACCTTAGTACTACTAGGAGGGCTTGGCGATTCGATTGGCGAAACGCATCAGTCCAAAGGCTCGTAGATGCCATACCGCTTCGCAACAGCCGCCAGTTCGTTCGCAGCCGCGGAAAGTCGCTTAGACGTGAATCGTTCCGGTGTCTCAAGGGCCATATCGATGCCCTCTAGCACCTCGATGAGGTCGTTTAGACCAGCGCGATGTGGCGGTTCTTGGTACGACGATTCTTCGTCCGACACGATGCGATCTTACGCCGCGAGTGGAACGGCCCGCGCTCGGGCGAGTGCCTGCGACAAGCGGGCGAGCATGGTGAGGTCAGCGTGAAGCTGGACGCGAGCGAGTCCGCGGACGCGGAGCGGGTGAAGCTGGGAAGCCTTGCGCCACATCGCGCGCAACGTGAAGATTGCGACCGCTCCGTGGGCGGCGGCCGGCGTTACGTAGGGCATGACGGGGTTCCTACGGTCGTGGATGCTGCCGCCGTGGCGGCCGGAGGCCGGCTTCGCCGGCCGGGAGGCCAAGCCGCGATCGGCTTTGCGCGCGCCGAAAGGAGGGGCTGGTGGGGGAACCTTGGTTCCCCCACCCTTGACTAGCCTGGCCGCCGGATGGCGCTCGAGGTTGGGATCGTGGGTCTGCCGAACAGCGGCAAGACGACGCTGTTCAACGCGCTCACGCGTGCGGGGGCGGAGATCACGGCGTACGCGTCCGTTACCGACAAACCGAACGTCGGCATGGCGACCATCGCGGACGACCGGCTCGGGCGGCTCGCGCAGCTGGTCTCGGCGAAGAAGGTGACGCCGGCCGCGATCCGCGTCGTGGACGTGCCGGGCACAGGGCCGCAGCTCCTCGGCAACCTTAGGCAGGTCGACGCGATCCTCGCAGTGCTCGACGGCTTCTCGGACGATGCGACGCCGGACGACGACCTCGAGACGCTCGAGCTCGAGCTGCTCGTCGCGGACCGCGATCACGTCGAGCGGCGTCACGAGCGCGTTCAGAAGGAGGCGAAGTCCGGGGACGCCGCGAAACGCGCCGAGCTCGAGACGCTGACCGAGCTACTGGACCACCTCGACCAGGGCCGAACGCTCGCCGACTGGCCCGGCGAGCTGCCACCGGAGCTCGATCCACTGACGACGAAGCCGTTGCTCGCGCTCGAGAACGGGCCGCGCGGCATCGACGGCAAGCTCGAGGCCGAGCTCGCCGAGCTCTCCGACGAGGAGGCGGCGGAGTTCCGCGACGGCCCGTCCGCCCTCGACGAGGTCGTCCGCCGGCTGCAGGACGCCCTCGGGCTGATCACGTTCTTCACCGTCGGCGAGAAGGAGACGCGCGCGTGGACGCTCCGCAGCGGCCAGACGGCGCTCGACGCCGCGGCGACGATCCACTCGGACATCGCGCGCGGCTTCATCCGCTGCGAGGTGATCGCGGCCGACGACCTGCTCGCTGCGGGCTCGCACGCCGAGGCCGCCCGGCGGGGAACGCAGCGGCTCGAGGGCAAGACGTACGTCGTCGCGGACGGCGACGTGCTCAACATCCGCTTCAACGTCTGATCTCGTCGACGGGCCACAGCCAGCCACGCTGCCTGGGACGCTCACACCGTGTCACGACGCGGATCAGCCCGCGGCGAGCACCGCCGCGCCCCCGAGTGCCAGTCCCGCGCCCGCGCGGCGGACGCCCTCGACGCGCTCGCCGAGCACGAGCCGCGCGAGCAGCACCGTGGTCACCGGATAGAGAGCGCTCAGCACCGCGACGACCCCCGCGGAGCCCTTCGTCGTGGCGAAGGCGACGAGCACGTTGGCGAACGTGTCGAACGCGCCAACCGCGACGATCATCGGCAGGAGGCGCGCCGGCGGCCTGATCGTCACGGACGCGGAGAGCGCGAGGAGAAGCGCGAGCGTCGTCGAGGCGGACCGCACGGCCAGGATCGTCCAGGGGACGCTCGAGTCCGCTGCTGCGTCGAGCCCGACGATGAAGATCCCGAATCCGAGCGCGGCGACGAGCGCGAGGCCCACGCCTGCCGCCACCGTCGCGCTGCCACGCGGCTCGCGGGCGAGCAGCACGATCCCCAAGAGCACGGTCGCAATCCCGATCCACTGGAACCCGCCGGGCGCCGTTCCCCGGGCGAGGTCGACGGCGAGCGGCACGACCGGGCTCGCCGCCGAGATCGGCGCCACGATCCCCATCGCCCCGACCGCCATGCCGCGGTAGAGCGCCGCCAGTCCGATCGACCCACACGCTCCTGCCGCCAGGGCCGAAAGCAAGTCCCGGACGGCCGGCCTTCCGTCGCCTGAAGCGAGCGTCCAGAGCGCCGCGCCGACGAGACCGGTCGCCTGGGAGACCACGAGCACGGTGAGCACGTGCGCCCGGCGGGACGCGAGACCGCCGAAGAAGTCTCCGACACCCCAGGACGTCGCTCCGAGGAGCGCGAGGACCGCGAAGCCCACCGGCGCTCAGTCGTCGCCGACGGGACGTGTCGCGGCGTGCGCGTCGAGCTGGTTCGCGTGGTACAGCACCGCGGCCTCCGCGGTGCGCGCGAGATTCCGGTCGTGGTGCGCGGCGATCGCGTGGAGGAGCTCGGCGCGAAGCTCCGTGTCGAGCGGCGCGGCGTGCTCGTCGACGAGCATGACGCTGAGCTGGACATGCCCGAGCAGCGCCCCTTCCGGCGTCGGTCGGAACGCAGGGCCGCGACCGAGCTCGCGGACGCGGCCGACGTCGTGGAGCAGCGCCGCCGCGAGCACCAGGTCCGCACGCAGCCGCGGATGCAGCTGCGCCGTCTCCCGGCAGACCGTCGCGACGCCGACGGTGTGCTCGAGCAACCCGCCGGCGTAGCCGTGGTGGCCCTCCGCCCCCGCCGCCGGCAGGAGTCGCATCCCGTCGCGAACCTCTGCCGTCGAGAGGATCGCGCCCACGACCGCTGCGAGCTGCGGATGCGCGATCTCGGCCGCAAGGAACTCGAGGAAGCCCTGGAGCTCGTCCGCGTCGCGCCGCAAGGCGGGCGCGAGCGTGGCCGGGTCGGTCTCCGCAGGCTCGACGGCGCGGACCTGCAGCTGGAGCCTGCCGTCGAATCGCTCGACGCGACCGAGAACACGGACGGCGTCGCCCTCGTCGAACCGGCGGTCGAGCAGCTCGACGTCGTCCCAGATCCTGCCCTCGATCCTGCCGCTCGGGTCGACGAGCTCGACCGCGAGGTACGGCTTGCCGGCTCGGGTCGTGAGGCGGCGCTTCCGCGCGACCGCGAACACGGCGTCGACCGTGCGGTCCTCGACGAGCTCGGCGATCGTCGCCACGGCCGGAGTTTAAGGGCCTGTCCGGAGACCGATGCAGGGCACCGAGCCCAGTCTCCGGACAGGCCCTGTAGGCTCGGCCGGTGGCCGCCGTTCGCCCGTTTCGCGCCGTCCGGTACGCACGGCCGAGCGCGGCGGTCACCGCGCCGCCGTACGACGTGATCGACGAGGACGCGCGGCGCGCATTCGCGCGGGAGCCGCACAACGTCGTCAATCTCACGCTCGAGCCCGATGCCGACGTTGCGGCCGCGCGGTACGCCGAGTGGCTCGACGAGGGCGTGCTCGTCCGCGAAGACGCGCCCGCCGTCTGGTGGATCGAGCAGGACTACGTCGACCTGGCGGGTGTCCCGCGGCGGCGCGACGGCGTCGTTGCCTCGCTGCGCGCCGAGCCATACGAGACGGGAGCGGTGCTGCGGCACGAGCGGACGCATCCGGGGCCGAAGGCAGGACGCCTCCGCCTCCTCCGCGCGACGCGCGTCCAGCTCGAGCCGATCTTCGTGCTCCACGACGCCGACCCGCCGCTGACGCGTCCCGAGCGGGCGCCCGACGTCGACGTCGGCGAGACGCGGCTCTGGCGGATCGAGGACGCGAACGTCTCCGGGGCGTTCGCCGACGCGCAGCTCCTGATCGCGGACGGCCATCACCGCTACGAGACGGCGGTCGCGTTCGCGGAGGAGGGCGGCGCCGATCGCATCCCCGTCGTGCTCGTATCGACCTCCGACCCCGGCCTCGAGGTGTACCCGACGCATCGCGTCTTCTCGGGACGCCCGGACATCGCTCCGTCGGGCGAGCCCGTCGCCGGCCTCGCGGAGGGTCTCGCGGCGCTCGCGCGCGAGCCGTACGACCACTCGGCGGCCGTCTTCCTGCACGACGGCGAGACGAGCATCGTCCGCGGCGCCGGCGGGGAGCTCGACGTCGACCTCGTCGACCGCTTCGGTCACGACGGCATCTCGTACACGCCCGAGCGAGAAGAGGCAGAGCGGCGGGTGCGCTCCGGGGAGGCCGACGCCGCATTCGTCCTGCGAGCGCCGCGCATCGAGGACGTCTTCGCGCGGGCGCGGCAGGGCGAGCCGATGCCGCAGAAGACGACGTTCTTCTACCCGAAGCTCGTGTCCGGGCTGCTCTTCCACCCGGTCGATCAGTGACCGACTGGCTCGCGTTCTCCCGATCGTGCGTCCGCGGCCTCGAGACCGCGCTCGACGATCTTCCCACCCGCGCCGAGCGCGAGCCCGTCCTCCGCGCGGGAGAAGGAGGTGACGACACGACGGCGATCGACGCGGCGGCCGAGGACGTCGTCGTCCGTCGGCTCGAGGAGCTCGGCATCGACGGGACGCTCGTCTCCGAGGAGCTCGGGATCCGCAGGCTCGGGAACGGCGGCCACCCGACGATCGTCGTCGACCCGATCGACGGCTCCGTCAACGCGAAGCGCGGGATTCCCTTCTTCTCGCTCTCCATCGCGGTCGCCGACGGCGCGACGATGGACGACGTCGCGTTCGGCTACGTCTACGACTTCGGGACGCGCGAGGAATGGGTCGCGGAGCGCGGGAAGGGCGCCTTCCTCGACGGCACGCCGCTCGACGGCGTCGGCCCGAAGGACACGATCGAGATCCTGTCGCTCGAGGGCACGACGACGCGCGCGATTGCCGAGGCGGCGCCCGGGCTGCAGGACGTGGCCCGGCGCGTTCGGGTGATGGGCTCGCTCGCGCTCTCGCTCTGCCACCTCGCCGCGGGACGCGTGGACGCGGTCTGCTGCCTCAAGCCTGCGAGGTCGATCGACATCGCGGCCGCGCAGCTCCTCGTCCGCGAGCGCGGATACGCCATCGAGCTCTTCGAGGACCCACCGTTCGGGGCCGCCCCGCTCGACCTGGGGATGCGCTCACGCGTCGCCGCCGCGGCGAACGACGAGCTCTGCGGTCGCCTGGCATCCGCGCTCGAGCTGGCCTGATCGAGGCTCAGGCCGGCCCGTCGGTCACGGTCGCCCGGCCCGTGACGAGCAGCTCGCGTCCTACGGCGAGCAGCGAGCCGGCGACGGGAATCGCGACGAGCGCGCCGAGGATGCCCGCGAGCTGCGCGCCGATCAGCACCGAGCAGAGGATCGCCAGCGGCGAGAGCTGCACCGTCCTGGCGTAGACGATCGGCTGGAGGAGGTGGTTCTCGACCTGCTGGTAGACGACGAAGAACACGACGACGATCGCGCAGCGGATCCAGTCGGTCTCGATGAGGACGATGCCCGAGACGAGGATCGCGGCAAGCGTCGCGCCGGCGAGCGGGACGAGGTCGAAGATCGCGACCAGGAGACCGAGCGCGATCGCGAACTCGCTGCCAACCGCGAACAGGACGATTGCGGACGCCGTGCCGGCGATGAGGCTGATCAGCAGGTTCCCGCTGACGTAGCCGCTGATCGTGCGGTAGATGCTGCTCGCGACGCGCTCGTACCGGCCGCGTCGGGCGGCCGGAACGACGGCCAGCAGCCCGCGGATGGCGCGTGGGCCTTCGAGGAGCATGAAATACGTGAGGAAGACGATCGTGACCACGCCGACCACGGCGCTGATCACGCTTCGGACGATGCCGAGCAGCGGGCCGCTGAGACCCAGGACGCCGGACGGGCCCCGTTCCTCGATCGCGGCCCGGACGCGGTCGGCGACGTGATACTCCTCCTGCAGGAACCCGAGCGGCCCGCGACCGGCCGTGATGTCGTCGACGTAGCCGGGCACCGCGCTCGCGAAGTCCCGGACCTGCGCGACCAGTGGAGGGACGAGCAGGAAGCCTGCGCCGACGATCAGGGCGAGGACGGCTGCGAACACGGCCGTCGCCGCCCAGCCGCGCGAGAAGCCTCGGCGCTCGACGGCCTCGACCGCGGGGTTGAGGGCGGCGGCGAGGAGCGCGGCGATCAGGATCCACGTCAGGACATGCCACGCCAGGTAGACGAGCAGGAGCGTCAGCGCCGCGACGATCGTCAGTCCCAGCACGAGCAGGACTGTCCGCGTTCGCACGAGCACGACTCGTTCCAGAGGCTCCGTCACGCCCGCACTGCGTTCGGGAGTCGGCGTGGACTTCCTACCCGCCTGGCGCCCGCTGGCTAGGCATCCAGCCGGGCGACGAGCCGCTTCGGGGCGACGATGCGGTAGCTCTCCTCGACCCAGTCCTCCAGCGTCTCGAGGTCCACGTCGGCGACGGGAACCGTCACCCAGCCGGCCTTCCCCAGGCCGTAGCCCGTCGGGCGGGCGCCGTCGATCGAGAGCGCGTGCCCGTGCGACTCGTCGAGCTTGATCGTGATCCACGGCTCGGCGCCGCCGAGGAAGACGAAGACCTTCCCGCGGACCTTCACGACGCTCTCGTTCCACGGGAACTCCTCGCGCGTCTCGGGAAATTCCAGCGCGAATGCCCGGAGCTTCGGTCGTGGGTCGGCCACGCCCAGAGGCTACGCTGACTGCGATGGGCGTCCAACGCGACGACGTTCTCCGCGCGCTCGAGCGGGTCATCGACCCGGAGCTCAAGCGGCCCGTCACCGAGCTCGACATGGTGCGAGACGTCCTCGTGTCGGAGGACGGGGCCGTCGAGGTGACCATCGCGCTGACCGTGGCCGGCTGTCCGCTGCGGTCGAGCTTCCAGGACCAGGTCGCGCAGCACGTCGGGGAAGTGGCAGGCGTGAGCCGGGTCGCGCTCCAGTTCGACGTGATGAGTCCCGAGGAGAAGGCCGCGCTGGCATCGCGCCTCCGCGGCGGGCGGCCCGAGCGCGAGATTCGCCTCGATCCGGCGACACGTGTGATCGCGGTTGCATCCGGCAAGGGAGGGGTCGGCAAGTCGACGCTCGCCGCGAACCTCGCGGCGGCGCTCGCGGAGCGAGGCGAGCGCGTCGGGGTGCTCGACGCGGACGTCTACGGCTATTCGATCCCGCACGTGCTGGGCGTCACGCAGCGTCCGGTCGTGGTCGACTCGCTGATCGTCCCGCCGGTGCGGGGAGAGTTGAAGGTGATGTCGATCGGCCTCTTCGCCGAGGACAACGGCCCGATCATGTGGCGGGGCCCGATGCTCCATAAGGCGCTCGAGCAGTTCCTGTCCGACGTCCACTGGGGCGACATCGAGACGCTCGTGGTCGACATGCCGCCGGGGACGGGCGACGTCGCGATCTCCATCGGGCAGCTCCTCCCGCGGGCGGAGGCGATCGTGGTGACGACGCCGCAGCCCGCGGCGCAGCAGGTCGCGGTCCGCGCCGCGGTGATGGCGCAGAAGACCGGCATGCGCGTGCTGGGGATCGTCGAGAACATGTCGTGGCTCGTCGGCACGGGACAGGAGCTCTTCGGCTCGGGCGGCGGCGACGCGCTCGCCGCGGAGATCGATACGCAGGTGATCGCCCGCATTCCGTTCGACCCGGCGCTCCGCGAGGCGTCCGATGCAGGTCAGCCGGTGCTCGAAAGCGCGCCGGACGCCGAGGTCACTGGCGCGATCAGGTCGCTAGCCGAAACGATCCACGCGCGGCGCCCAGGCGGCATCCGCAAGGCCCTCACGGTTCTCTAGGCGTTGGCCATTGCGTAACGAGCCGCGGCCGGAGGCCGGCTTCGCCGGCCGGGAGGCCAACGGCGGTCGAGTCGTGCGCGACCGCTGAAGGAACCATGGGTTTCCGTACGTCAAAAGGGGTCGACGGGGGAACCATCGGTTCCCCCGTCGACCTGACGGCTCGCCCTGCGGCGGTGGGCGCATGCCGTCCTGCACGTCCGCGCCGGGGGGAGGCGCGGGCATCCAGAAAGATCCTCACAGAGCCCTGTGAAGATGGTGTAAGCCTAACCGGCCGGTGAGCGGTTCAAACGCCCTACCCACGCGCCGAGAGGCGGTCGCGCGCCTCCGTGACGCAGGGCTGGCAGAGCCCGCCGCGGAGACGGTGGTCGCCCACCTCGTAGCCGCCGACGCGGCAGGGAAGCCCGGCCACGGGTTGTCGCGCATCCCGTGGCTGGAGAGCCTTCTCGGCCAATCGATCGACGCCTCGTCCGGGCCTGAGCGCATGGAGGCCTCGGAGTCGTTCGAGCGCTGGCACGGCCGGGGAGCCCTCGGGTACCTCACGATGGCGGCGATCTGCGACGGGCTTCGCGCGGAGCCGCCCGAGCGCGTGCGGCTCGTGGTCGCGGAGGCGTGCTTCCCCACCGGGATGCTGGGAGGCTGGGCGCGGACGATTGCCGACGTCGGCCTGGTCGCCGTGGTGACGGCGACATCCCCGAGGCGCCTTCCCCATCCCGAAGGCGGGCCGCCGCTCACGGGAACGAACCCGATCGCGATCGCCGTCCCGTCGTCGGAGGGGCGGCCCCTCGTGGCGGATGTGTCGATGGGCGCCGTCACGCACGGAGACGTTCTCGCCGGTAAGGCGCGGCCCGAGGAGCTCGTGCCGTTCGGCGGTCCGAGCGCGCACAAGGCATTCGCGCTGGCCGTAGGTGTCGAGCTGCTCGTCGGCGCGCTCGCCGGGCCGGAGCACGGCGCGATCGTCGTCGCGGCACGGCCCGACCACGACCCGGTGCCCGCGTTCCGGGCGCTCGCCGGAGCGCTCCGCCTGCCGGGAGACCGCTAGGACGTCGTCGCCGCGGCGAAGCGCGGGTCCTCGCGGAGCGAGGCAAGGTCGTCGTCCTTCGGCGCGTAGTCGGCGAAGCTCTGCTGGAGCTCGACGGCGCGCTCCAGGTGGTCGAGCGCGACCTCCCGGCGTCCAGCGCGAGCGTGCGCGCACGCGAGGTTGTAGTGCGTCCCCGCGTGCTCCGGCGTGTCAGCGAGATGCTCTTCGAGCACCTCGATCGCACGATCCCACTCCTCGCTCGGCCAGAATCGGAGGGCCTCCGCAGATCGCTCCCAGCTGGACGGCGTAAAAGCCTCGCCGGGCTTTGCGCCCACGACCAAGATCGTCGTCCCACGCTTCCCGGTCGCCGCGCGCTTGACCGTCGGGTCGGGAACGTGCACGACCGAGCCGGTTGGTGCCTCGAAGGTCGCGCCGTCGAGCGTGAAGGTCGCGTCGCCCGCGACCACGACGTACACCTCCTCGTGACCCAGGGCGTTCTCGTCGTGCTCGCCGATGATCTGCTGCCCGTCCTCGCTCGCCGACCACGCGTTGATCCCGAACGCCGCCACGCCGAGGGTGGAGCGGATCGTGTGCCACCGCGCCTGGCCCGGCACCACCGGCCCTTCGAGCTCCTCGATCGACGTGACTCTGTACCGCTCGCTCATGTCGCCTCCCGTAGCCGGTCGAGAACGACCGGATCGATCACATCGTCGCCGCCCACTCGCTCTTCGAGGTTCTCGACTCCCGCCCAGGAGGCGAGCGACGCGTGCCCCGCCCGCTCCAGGCGCTCGCCGATCTCCGCGCGCAGGGCATCGTCCACCGGCACCCAGTCCTCCAGCGGCGTGGTCCCGAAGTAGAGGTCGTGCATGCGGTAGATCCGCCGGAGCTCGACGAGCGGGTCGGGATGGTCGTCGACCCGGAGGTCGACGAGGGTGTCGGAGAGACCTGCGTACCCCGCGTTCCGCTCGACGACGAGGATCGCGGCCGATTGCCGGCCGCGGCTGTCGCCGCCGGCGGACTCGGCCGCGTCGAGCGCGTCGAGGAGCCGCTCCGGGAGCGGCTTGCCCGCGGTCGCCTCGAAGGTCTCGGCCAGCGCGTCGACCGTCTCGCCCGAGACGAGGATGTTGCCCTGCGCGGCGTAGCCGTCTCCGATCCGTCCTCCGGCCCACGCGTGGCAGTCGGAGCCGGTGTACGTGGCGGGGCGGCCCTCCCCGTCGACGACACCGAGCTGCCGGTGCGCGCGGTCCTCGTCGGGGGCCGTCAGCCGCTCGACGACCTCCTCCGCCGAAAGCCCCTCACGGAGCAGCCTCAGCCCGTCCGGCCCGTAGCGCGGGTTGGCGTAGGACTGGGTGGCGATCGCCCCGACGTGCGGTTCGGCCCAGGGGACGATCGAGCCGACCGCGAGGAACTTCGACTGCGTCGCGACGCCCCACCGACCCGCCTCGAGATCGCAGGCGCAGATCGAGTACGTCGCGACGGCGTCAGCCATAGGTGATCTCCGCGAGATCGAGCTCGAGCAGCGCCGGGTCCAAGACGAGGGCGCACGAAACCTCCGGTCGCGACAACGCACGCTTGACCTCGGACGCCGTCGCGGCCCGGGTGACGACCGGCGTCCCGGCCTCGTGGGCAGCGCGAAGCGCTTCGATGTCGTCCACGTCGTCCACGACGAGCGCGCCCTCGACGTCCAGCGTGCCCTCGAGCGCGATCGCCGGCACCCGCCGGCCGGTGGCGCCGAACCAGCGCTCGTTCACAGATCGACCGTCTCGCCCGGCGCGGGAGCGACGAGCTCGACACCGGCCGGCAGCAGCGGGCGGAGCGCCTCGGGCGTCCCCGTCAGCACGGGGAAGGTCCCGTAGTGGCAGGGGATGACCTTTGTGGAGCCGACGAGCTCCGCCGCGACGGCGGCCTCCTCGGGCCCCATCGTGAAGTGGTCGCCGATCGGGAGGACAGCGACGTCGGGTGTGTAGATGCGCTTGATCAGCGCCATGTCACCGAAGACGTTCGTGTCGCCGGCGAAATAGATCGTCGGCCCGTCGTCGGGCCGCAGCACGACACCGCACGACTCACCGAGGTAGACGAACGTGTCGTTCTCATACGCGCTCGACGAGTGGTTGCCGCTGGTGAGCGTGATGCGCACGTCTCCGATCCGGACGGTGCCGCCCTTGTTCGGCGCCTGCATCATGTCCTGCTCGAGCCCTTTCCCGGACAGCCAGCCGCGCAGCTCGACCTGCGCGACGACGGGACAGCCGAACTTCGCGCCGATCGCGACGGCGTCACCGACGTGGTCGTCGTGGCCGTGGGTCAGGACGACGAGGTCGCACCGCTCTGGCTCGCGCTCGCCGTCGGGGCACCTGGGATTGCCGGAGAGGAACGGATCGACGTACAGCCGCGTGCCGGCCCCCGTGTCCATCCTGAACGCCGAGTGTCCGAGCCATGTGAGTGTGGTCGCCATGGCTTCGAGGCTAGCGCGTCACGGTCGCGCCGGTCAGCGGCAAGCAGCAAGTGACACAGTGTTGCAAGCGACTCGCTACAACGGGATCGAGCCGACCGCGTCGCGCGCGAGGTCGACGATCGGCTGGACTGCGAAGAAGGAGCCGATCGTCACCGCGAACGCCCCGGCAACCGCGGTATCGAGCAGGAGGTCGCGCGGCGGCGAGCCGCCGGCCGCGACGACGGTCGCGGGGACGTCGCCTTGGCGCATGAAAAGGGCCCGGACGATGTTGAGGTAGTACGCGAGGCTCAACGCAGTCGCGAGCACGCCGATCACGACGAGCCACCACCAGCCGGCCTCGTAGACCGCCGAGAAGACGAACAGCTTGCCGAGGAACCCGCCCGTGAGCGGGAAGCCGGCCATGCTGAGGACGAAGGCCCACATCGCGACGCCGAGGAACGGCCGCTCCCAGCCAAGCCCTTCGAGGCGCTCGAGCGTGACCGCCCGTCCGAGCTCCCGCTCGCGCGCGGCTACGACGGCGAACGCCCCGACGGTCGCGGCGACGTACGGGACGAGGTAGTAGAGCAGCGCCTCGCCGCCTTCTCGGTTGTTCGCCGCGATCGCGATCAGGAGGAAGCCCGCATGCGAGATGGACGAGTAGGCGAGCATGCGCTTGACGTCACGCTGGGCGATCGCGGCGAGGTTGCCGATCGCGAGCGACGCGACGGCGAGTGCCGCCACGGCGATCGTCCAGATCTCGTCCTGCTCGGGGAAGGCCGTGACCAGAAGCCGCAGCATCAGCACGAGCCCGGCGACCTTCGTGGCAGCGGCCATGAACGCGGTCACCGTCGTGGGCGCCCCCTGGTAGACGTCGGGCGTCCACATGTGGAACGGCGCGGCCGAGACCTTGAACCCGAGCCCGGCCAGGATCATGGCGAGACCGGTGACGAACAGCGGGTCGTCGGCCCCGGTCGCCTGCTGGATCGACGCGAAGCCGAGCTCCCCGGTCGCGCCGTAGACGAGCGCGCAGCCGAACAGGAGGATTCCGGAGCCGAAGCTGCCGACGATCAGGTACTTGAGGCCGGCCTCGAGCGACTCGCGGCGATGGGTGTCGAGGGCGCAGAGGACGTACAGCGAGATCGAGAACCACTCGAGCGCGAGGAACATCGTCATCAGGTTCCCGGCCGAGACGAAGAACACCATCCCGGCTGCCGCGGCCGCGAGGAGCGAGTAGTACTCGCCGACGTGATCCCGGCGGCGGTCGCCCGCGGACGCGAGGACGATCGCGAGGCCGACGAGCGCGATCACCACTGCCGCGCCCGCGCCGAGCCGGTCGCGCACCATCGACTCGACGACGACCTGGGATGCCTCGGACGAGCGGTGGAACACGACCATGCCGAGGACGGCCGAGGTGACGAAGCCGCCGACGGAGACGAGGACCGAGAACGGACGCACCGCCGCCCGCGGCACGATCACGGCCCCGAGCAGCGTCACCGCCGACAGCCCGAGCAGCGCGAGCGCGGGCGAGAGCGCGAGCCAGTCGACGCTCGGGGTGTCGATCACGGTTCGAGCCCTACGCCGGCCTGGCCGCCGATGAACGACGCCGGTGCGTCACCCGGGAACGAGCGCTCGCTGATCGCGGCGGGCCACGCCGAGAGCACGGCGAGGATCGCCACGAGCGGGACGACGAGCCAGAGCTCGTTGCCGACGATGTCGGGCGCGTCCTCGCGCACGGCCTCGCCGCGACGCTCGTGCAGCACGGCGGAGATCAGTCGCAGCGTGTAGAGGGCCGCGAGGACGATCGCGGCGGCGCCGACGGCGGCATACCCCCAGCCGCGGGTGAAGACTCCGGCGAGGATCGCGAACTCTCCCGCGAAGTTGGACGACCCGGGAACGGCGAGGGTGAACATGCCGAGGGTCATCACCAGGGTCGCGAGGACCGGCCGCCCCTTGGCCATACCGCCGAGCAGCGAGAAGACGCCGGTGCCCGCGCGCGTCTCGATCATCCCGGCGAGCAGGAACATTCCGGCCGACACGAGCCCGTGGCTGACGGAGTGCAGCACTGCGCCGTCGAGCGCGAGGTCGCTCGACGCGAAGATCCCGAGCACGATCAGGCCCATCTGGCTCATCGAGGAGTACGCGATCACCCCGCGTGCATCGGGCTGCCGGAACGCGAGCACGGCCCCGTAGACGAGCGTCGCGGCCGCGAGCACGAGCACGACCTCGCGGAAGTCCTCGACCGGCTCCGGGAAGTGGGGCAGGACGATCCAGACGAGGCCGAACACGGCGGCCTTGGACACGACGCCGGAGAGGATCGCGGCGACCTCGGGAGGCGCTTCGGTGTACGCCGCCCGGAGCCAGCCGTGGAACGGCAGGAGCGGCGCCTTCACGGCGAACGCGGCGAGGAACCCGAGGAACACCCAGTCGTTCGAGCTCGTGCCGATGTCCGAGAGGAGGAACGTGCCCTGCGAGATCCCGAACGCGACGATCGACGCGAGCATGAGAAGCGACCCGGCCATCGTGTAGAGGACGAATGTCACCGTCGCCTTGATGCGGGCGGGCCCGCCCCAGACGCCGACGAGCACGTAGATCGGGATCAGCATCGCCTCGAAGAAGACGTAGAACAGGATCAGGTCCTGCGAGGCGAACACGCCGACGAGCGCGCCGACGAGGAACAGCATGAGGCCGAAGTACGCCCGCGGCCGTTCGCGCCCGACCCACGAGCCGTAGCCGATCGCGCACGCGCCGACGACGATCGTCAGCCCGACCAGCCAGTACTGGAACCCGTAGAGCCCGACCGCGTAGGAGATGCCGAGCTCGTCGAACCACTCGCGACTCGTCGAGTACTGCTGCGCGTCGCTCCCGAACTCGAAGTTGCGGATGCTCCCGAGCCACAGGCCGGCCTCCGCGAGGGCGGCGATGAGCGCCAGGCCGCTCGTCGACTCGCGCGAAAGGGGCAACACCCAGACGAGGAGGGCGCCGACGAACGGGACGGCGATCATCAGCGTGGTGAGCATCAGCGGACCACCAGGAAGATCAGCGCCAGGACTGCGACCGAGATGGTGATCGCGAGCGCGTACGTGCGGAGGAGGCCACTCTGGACGGCCGATGTCGCCGAGGCGCCGCGCAGCGTCCCTTCCGCCACCTCGTCGAGCCCGCCCTGGACGACCGGCGTCTCGAAGCGGTCGCGGAGCCCGACCGCGGCGGCCTGCGCGGGGCGCGCGAATGCGGCGTCGTAGATCTCGTCGAACCAGAGCTTGTGCTCGAGCGTCCTCCGGATCGCGCCCTCAGGGACGAGCTCGCGACCTGCCGTGAACGCCCGCCACGCGAGCAGGCTGCCGAGTACGCCGAGGCTCACCGCAAGTGCGCTCGTGAGCCACTCTTCGCCCACCGATGCGTGGACGAGCGGCTCGACGGTGTGTTCGAGCCAGTTCTCGAACGGATGCCAGACACCCGGGATCTGGAGCAGCCCCGCGACCGCGGAGCCTGCGGCGAGCACGCCGACCGGCACCGTCATCGAGCGCGGGCCCTCGCCGTGCTCCTCGACGTGGGGCGCCTCCACACCCTCGTGCCGGCCGGCGTACTCCGCGCCGTGGAAGACGGCGAAGTAGAGCCGCAGCGAGTACATGCCGGTGAGGAGCGCGCCGAGCAGGCCGCCGACGAAGAGAATCCACCCGAGCGCGCCGCCCTGGTCGAGAGCCGACGAGAGGATCGCATCCTTCGACCAGAACCCCGCGAGCGGTGGGATCCCGACGAGCGCCAGGGTGCCCACGAGGAACGTCAGGTGCGTGAACGGCATCGACGTCCTGAGGCCGCCCATCCTGCGCATGTCCTGCTCGCCCTGCAGATGGTGGATCACGATGCCGGCCGCGAGGAACAGGAGTGCCTTGAAGAACGCGTGCGTGACCAGGTGGAACATCGCGAAGCCGTACGCGCCCACGCCGGCGCCGACGAACATGTAGCCGATCTGGCTCATCGTCGAATACGCGATCACGCGCTTGATGTCCCACTGGACGAGCGCGATCACGCCGGCGGCGAGGAGCGTCGCGAGCCCCAGGATCGCTGCGATGTGCTGCACGTCGGGCGCCGCCTCGAACACCAAGTGCGTGCGGCAGATGAGGTAGACGCCGGCCGTCACCATCGTCGCCGCGTGGATCAGGGCGGAGACCGGCGTGGGTCCCTCCATCGCGTCGGGCAGCCAGGTGTGGAACGGGATCTGCGCCGACTTCGCGACCGCGCCGCCGAGCAGCCCGAGCGCGAGGAGGGTGACGACGGTGTCGGAGAGCTCACCCGACTCGGCGGCGCCGAAGACGGCGCCGAAGTCGAGCGACCCGACGTGGGCGATCGCGAGGAAGAAGCCGAGCGCCATGATCGCGTCGCCGATCGCGTTGATCACGAAGGCCTTCTTCGCGGCCGCCACGGCCGACGGCCGCTCGTGGTGGAACCCGATCAGGAGGTACGAGGCGAGGCCGACCAGGCCCCACCCGACGAGGAGCAGGAGCAGGTTTCCGCCCTGGACGAGCAGGAGCATCGAGAAGACGAAGAACGACATGTACGCGAAGTAGCGGCGCTCCTCGTCGTCCCCCGCCATGTAGCCGTTCGAGTAGAGGATGATCAGGCCGCCGACGCCCGTGACGACGAGCATCATCACGAGCGAGAGCGGGTCGATCAGCAGCTCGAGGCCGACTTGGAACTCGCCGGCCTTCAGCCACGTCCAGGCGGTCGTCAGCTCGACCCGCTGCTCCGCGTCGCGCCCCCACGCGTCGAGGAAGGCCACGACCGCGCCGGCGAATCCGACGAACACCGATCCCGTCGAGATCCAGCCGGCCTGGCTCCGCGTGATGCGCGTGCCGGCAAGCGTGATCGCCAGGAACCCGGCAAGCGGCGCGACGAGGCAGACCCAGGAGCCGAAGGTCACGGTCGCGCCCCTTCGAGCGGTAGGCAACGCTTCTGTTGAATCAACACAAGCGCTCTCGCTGCGCCGCAACGGGTCGGCACGGTCAGCCCCTGAGCTCCGTGAAGAGGTCGACGTCGAGTGCGAGGTTGCGGCGCGCCATCGCGACGATCAGGCCGAGCCCGACGCACACCTCGGACGCCGCGACCGCCATCACGGCCAGCGCGAAGACCTGTCCGTCCATCTCGCCGAAGAGGCGGGAGAATCCGACGAACGCGAGGTTCGCGGAGTTGAGCATGATCTCGAGCGACAGCAGCACGATCAGGGGGCTGCGGCGCAGCAGGACGCCGGCGACCCCGATCGAGAACAGGATCGCGGAGATCGCGAGGTACCAGGGGACACCGGGCCCGGACATCAGGCCGCGTCCTCCGAAGGCCTTGCAACAGTCTGTTGCAAGCCCTGGTCGCCGTCCGCCAGTGCCTCGGCCTCGGAGCGCATCCCGAGGACGACGCCGCCGACGGCCGCGACGAGCAGCACGATCGAGGTGATCTCGAACGCGAGCAGGTGGTCGGTGAGGAACAGGCCGCCCATCTCCGCGGGCGACCCGAACGCCCGCGTGACGTCGGCTTCGTCCGAGAGGCGGCCGCCGGCGTTCAGCATCAGAGCGACGAACGTCACCGACAGGAGCGAGACGGCGGTGATCACGGATGCCGTCTGGATCAGCCGCGTCCCGCCCGCCCACGGCGCGTCCGCGCGTCCACCGAGGTAGGCGATCACGAACAGGAACATCACCATCACCGCGCCCGCGTAGACGAGGACCTGCGCCGCGGCGACGAACTCACCCGAGGCGAGCAGGTAGAGGACGGCCAGCGACGCGAGGTTCCCGATCAACGACAGCGCCGACGAGAACGGGTTCGACGCGGTCACGACGCGTAGCCCCGTTCCGAGGCAGGCGCCCGCGGCGACGATCCAGACAGCCCAGACGAGGACATTGCCCACGGCGCTCAGGCGGCCTTCGTCGGCCTGCACACCAGGTTCTGGCGCGATCGTGTGGTTGGCTGTCGGACGGCTGTTTCGGTCACGTCCTGCACCTAGTGGTTCTCGTGACGTCAGTCACGAGAGCCGCTTGTAGGCAGGGATCGGCGTGTCGTACAGGTCGGGATCCTGGATCGGCACGCGCTTGATCGGCTCGGCGAGGAGCATGTCCTTCGTGTAGATCAGGTCGTCGCGCGAGTACTCGGACAGCTCGAACTCGTTACCGAGCGTAATCGCGTCGAACGGGCATGCGAGCTCGCAGTAGCCGCAGAAGATGCAGCGCGACAGGTTGATCTCGTAGATGCGCGCGTAGCGCTCGCCCGGCGACACGCGGTTGTCCGCCGTGTTCTCGGCGGCGACCACGCGGATGCAGTCCGCCGGGCAGGCGGCGGCGCAGAGCGAGCAGCCGACGCACTTCTCGAGCCCGTTCGCGTGCCGGTGGAGCCGGTGCCGGCCGCGGAAGCGCGGGTAGACCGGCCGCTTGTACTCCGGGTACTGCTGCGTGATCGGCTTCTTGAAGATGTGCTTGAAGGTGACCCCGAAGCCCCTGAGCGTCCCGAACGGCTGCAAGGTCATCTCCTCCCTTCGGTCGGAGCTGAGCTAGGTGCGGGACCAAGCGCAGCCTTTGCCGGTACCTGGTGATTCTCGTGATGGCTCACAGAGCCACCACGAGAAGCGCCGTCACCACGGCGTTGACCGTGGCGACGGGCAGGAGCACCTTCCAGCCGAAGCGCATCAGCTGGTCGTACCGCAGCCGCGGGAGCGTCGTCCGCATCCAGATGAAGACGAACAGGAGCACGAACACCTTGAGGAGGAACCAGACCGGCCCCGGCAGCCACGGGCCGTGCCAGCCTCCGAGGAAGAGCGTCACCGCGAGCCCGGAGAGCGTGATCAGGTTCACGTACTCGGACATCGTGAACAGCCCGAACCGCATGCCGCCGTACTCGGTGTGGTAGCCGGCGACGAGCTCCTGCTCTGCTTCCGGGAGGTCGAACGGGGCCCGCGACGTCTCGGCCGTCCCGGCGAGGAGGAAGACGAGGAACCCGACGAACTGCGGGATCAGGTACCAGACGTCCGCGTCCTGGGCCGCGACGATGTCGACGAGCGACAGCGACCCGGCCATGAGCACGACGCCGAGCACGGACAGGGCGAGCGAGACCTCGTACGAGACGAGCTGCGCGCAGGTGCGCATCGAGCCGAGCAGCGCGAACTTCGAGTCGGACGCCCACCCGCCGACGATGAAGCCGTAGATCCCGATCGAGCCGACGGCGAAGATCAGCAGGAGCGCGATCGGGAGGTCGGCGATGTAGCCGTTGACCTGGTAGCCGGCGATCTCCCAGCCGGGGCCCCAAGGGATCACCGAGAACGTCGTGAGCGCCGTGAACGCGGCCAGGAACGGGGCGCCGATGTACAGCATGTCGTTCGCCGCCGCCGGGAAGAAGCTCTCCTTGCGGATGAGCTTCACGAGGTCGGCGATCGGCTGGAGGAGCCCGTACGGACCGGCGCGGTTCGGACCGTAGCGGAGCTGCATGCGCCCCATCACCTTCCGCTCGAGGAGCGTCAGGTAGGCGAAGCCGAGCAGCACGACGTTGATCACGATCGCCGACTTGATCAGCGCGATCCACCACGGCTCGCCGTTCGCGCCGGTGGCTGCGAGCACCGCGCTCACGCCTTCAGGACCTCGACGTCGAAGTGGAGATCTCCGGCGTGCTCCTCGGCGATCCGCGCGACCCCTTCCACGAGGCGCCGGTCGATCCGTGCGCGGAGGTCGATCGACGTGCCGTTCGACCGCACCGTGACCAGGTCGCCGGTCGCGATGCCGCGCCGGTCGGCGTCGCCGCGTGACAGGCCGACCTCGGGATCGGGGCGCTGGAATCGGAGCTCGTCGACCCGCTCGACCGCCGGGCCGGAGAACAGCGGCGTGTAGCGGAGGAGCCGTAGCGTCCCGACGAAGTGGTCCTCCGGCACGTTCGCCTCCGGCGAATGCGCCGGGGGGCTGGGTGACGGTGGCGGTGGTTGGTACGGGACGCGAGGAGGAAGCGGAGCTCGCTCGCCGACCTGTTCCAGCCCCAACCCGCCGTAGATGAGCGCCGAGAGCTCCTCGAAGACGACCGCGGGATACGGCGACAGTGCGACGCCGAACCGCTCCGCGAGCTTTGCGAGCCACGCGAGCTCGTCCGGCACCGGCGGCGTCACGGCGCGGCGGAGCCGTTGGACGCGGCCCTCGACGTTCATCGACGTCCCCTCGCGCTCGAGCGCGGCCGTTCCCGGCAACACGAGGTCGGCCCAGCCCACCGCGAGCGAGTGGAACATCGTGATCGCGATCACGTGCTTCGCCTTCTCCGCGAGGTCGCGGACAGCGGGGTCGGCGGCGGCCTCGTCGCCCGAGACGACGAGCAGGTCGATCCCCTCGTGCTCGACCTCGTCCTCGTCGGCCGCGACCGACCAGGCCTCGCACACACCGCGTGCGTTCGGCGTCGCGGGAAGGTGGACCGCCGCGCATCCCGGCTTGCTCGCGAAGCCGAGCGCAGCGGCCGCTTCGGCCAGCCGCGCGCCACCGCCTCCACCCGGGCCGGACCAGATCAGCACGGCGCGCTCCGATGCGCGGAGCCGCTTGCCGAGCTGGCTCCTCGACGCGACGAGCTTCTCGAGCGCGTCCGCTGCACCGCCGGGCGGCGCGGGGACGGTTCCGCGGGCTCCGATCGTGACGATCTCGGCTCCGCTGCGGCGCGCGTGCCGGAGCCAGAGGTCGACCGCGGGCGCGCGGTCGACGACGTCGTCGTCGCCGACGACGACCACGAGCTCCGCGTCGCCGATCGTGCTGAGCGGTCCGCGAAACGCGTCGAGCGCGGCGGACGTCGACTCGTGGAGCACCGCCGAGTGCGCGCCGAGGCCGCGCCGCATGAGAACGCCGAGGCCGTACGCGATCTCGGTGGTCTCGGAGCCCGACAGCACGGTGACGACGCTCCCCTCGGCCGCACGCAGCAGCGCCTCCGCGCGGTCGAGCGCCTCGTCCCAGGCAACCGCCTCGAGGCCGAGGTCGCCGCGGATGAGCGGCTCGCGGATGCGGTCCTCCGCACGCAGGTGCGGATAGGTGAACCGTCCCTTGTCGCAGATCCAGCCCGCGTCGATCTCCGGGTGGTTCCGTGACTGGACCCGCTTGACCGCCCCCTCGCGCGTCGTCGCGCGGATGTTGCAGCCGACCGGGCAGAGCCCGCAGACGGTCGGGACGTCCTGGATCTCCCACGGACGCGCCTCGAAGCGATACAGGGTCGAGGTCAGCGCGCCCACCGGGCAGAGCTCGATCACGTTCCCGGAGAACGGCGCCCGGTACGGGTCGTCGCCGAAGGTCGCGATCTCCGTGTACGCGCTGCGGTTGCGCGCGATCAGCTGGCGGTCCTCCGCAACGTCGGTCGAGAACCGCGTGCACCGGTAGCAGAGGATGCAGCGCTCGCGGTCGAGGGCGATCAGCGGCGAGACCGGAATCGGCTTGTCGAACGTCATCTTCGGGAACGTCATCCGCGTCGAGCCGGGCCCGTAGCGGAAGGTCAGGTCCTGCAGCGGGCACTCGCCGCCCTTGTCGCAGACGGGGCAGTCGAGGGGGTGGTTGACGAGGATGAACTCGAGCGTCCCCTGCTGGCCGTCCGCGGCGCGCTTCGACGTGGCCGCGGTGCGGACGACCATGCCCTCCTGCGCGGTCAGCGTGCAGCCCGCCTGGAGCTTCGGCAGCCCTTCGACCTCGACGAGGCACATGCGGCAGGCGCCGACCGGCGGCCCGAGCCGCGGCTCGTAGCAGAACACCGGGATCTCGATGCCGGCCGCGGCCGCCGTCTCGACGAGCCCGGTTCCCTTCGCGACCTCCACCTCGCGGTCGTCGATCGTGACGGTGATGACGTCGCTCATGGCGCCACCCTTCGGGTGGCACCAGGCGCTGGCCGAGGCCTGGTGTCTCGCGTCAGGGGGACGCCTGTCATGCCAGCACCGCCAATGGCCGCGGTATCCGGACGTGCGCCTCGTGGACGTCGGTCGGCGCGAGCACGCCGTCGAGCGTCGACGCGCCGCCGAACGGGCAGCCGCCTTCCTCGACGTGCGCGAGGTACTCCTCGCGGAACTTCGCCACGTAGCTGGCGACGGCGATCGCGTCCGAGTCGCCGAGCGGGCACAGGCACGTGCCGTTGATGCGCTCGCCGACGTCCAGCAGGAGGTCGAGGTCGGCGTGCGTCCCGCTGCCGGCCTCGATGCGCTTGAGGATCTGCGTCAGCCAGCGCGTGCCGACGCGGCATGGCGTGCACTTCCCGCACGACTCGTGCTCGTAGAACTGCGAGACGCGGATCCCGAGCTGCACCATGCAGCAGCGGTCGTCGATCGCGATCACCGCGGCCGAGCCGATCATCGTCCCGGCCTGCGAGAGCGACTCGAAGTCGAGCGTCACCCGTTCCGCCTCCGCCGCCGTGAGGATCGGCGTCGACGAGCCGCCCGGGATGACGGCCTTGAGTTTCCGGCCCTTGGGGATGCCGCCGCCGACGTCGTAGATCAGATCCTTGAGCGGGAAGCCGTGCGGGAGCTCGTAGTTCCCCGGTCGCTCGACGTTGCCCGAGAGCGAGAAGACCCGAGTCCCCGTCGAGGCCTCGGGGCCGATCTTGGCGTACTCGGCGCCGCCCATCTCGATGATCGGCGGGACGGTCGCGATCGACTCGACGTTGTTGACCGCCGTCGGCGACGCGTAGAGGCCGGCGATCGCGGGGAACGGCGGCTTCGTGCGCGGCTGGCCGCGCTTGCCCTCGAGGGACTCGAGGAGCGCGGTCTCCTCGCCGCAGATGTACGCGCCCGCGCCACGGTGCAGCACGACCGTCACGTCGCCGAGGAGCTTCGCGTTGCGCATCTGGCCGAGCGCGTCGACGAGCACCTCCCACTCGTGCTCGTACTCGCCGCGGATGTAGACGAAGACGTGCTTCGACTCGATCGCGCGTGCCGCGATCAGGCAGCCCTCGAGGAACCGGAGCGGGACGCGGAGCATGATCTCGCGGTCCTTGAACGTCCCCGGCTCCGACTCGTCGGCGTTGACGACGAGGTAGTGCGGCTTCGGCACCTGGTCGGGCTTCGGCACGAAGCTCCACTTGCGACCGGTCGGGAAGAAGGCGCCGCCGCGGCCGCGGAGGTTGGACGCATTGAGCTCGGCGACGATCTCGTCGGGCGTCATCTCGACTGCGCGTCGGAGCGCCGAGAACCCGCCGACGGCCTCGTAGGCGGCAAGGTCCGTCAGGGCGCCGCCGTCGGTGCCGGCGAAGACGATCTCTGGCTCGGCCCTCATGCGGCTCCTCTCATCCGGTGTCTGACCTCAGTCAGACAGCCGGTGCTCCGTCCGAGCCGACCCGCAGAGAGCAGGTGTCCGACTGAAGTCGGACACCGGTGGAGGCAGGTCGCCGCCGTCACGACCGTAGCTCCTTGACGATCCCGTAGACATCGCCGGCGCGCACGTGGAGCCGGTGGCGGTTGTTCACCGCGACGACCGTCGCCCAGCCGCACCCGCCGAGGCACTCGACGGTGCGCAGCGTCACCTCGCCGTCCTCGCTCGTCTCGCCGACGTGGATGCCGAGCTCCCGCTCGAACGCGTCCACCACGCCCTGCGCGCCGGTGAGCGCGCACGAGACGTTGGTGCAGACCTCGACGAGCTGCCGGCCGACGGGCTCGGTGTGGAGCATGTCGTAGAACGACGCGATCGAGAAGCAGTAGGCGGGCGTCAGGTCGAGCGCGTCGGCCACCTCGCGCAGCGCCTCCTCCGGCAGCCAGCCGCCGTGCCGCGCCTGCGCGAGCTGGAGCGCCGGCATCACTGCGGAAAGTCCATCCGGATAGGTCTTCCGGAGGACTTGGACGTCGTCGAAGAGCGTGGAGCTCACGAGCGTGCCAATCTAGGTGAGCGGCGCGCAGCGCCGATCACCTGTCGACGTCTCCCATGACCGGATCCAGGGAGGCGGCCACGGCGATGAGGTCTGCGATCAGCGTCTCGCGGACGCAGGTCGCGGTGGCTTGCAGCGCCGCGAAGCTGGGCGCACGGAACTTGACGCGCCACGGCTTCGGGCCGCCGTCGGAGACGAGGTAGCAGCCGCACTCGCCGCGCGCCGACTCGATCGCGACGTAGACCTCGCCCTCGGGGACGAGGTAGCCTTCGGTGACGATCTTGAAGTGGTGGATCAGAGACTCCATCGACGTGTGGAGCTCCTCGCGCGGCGGCAGCACGACCTTGCGGTCGTCCGCGATCCACGCCGTGCCGCGGAGCTCCTCGAGACGCGTGACGCACTGGTTGACGATGCGCGCCGAGGCCCGCATCTCGTCCATGTGCACCTTGTAGCGGTCGTAGACGTCGCCGTTCGTATAGACGGGCACGTCGAAGTCGACCTCGTCGTAGAAGAGGTACGGGGCGCTCTTCCGGAGGTCCCAGTCGACGCCCGACGCGCGCAGCATGGGGCCCGACTGGCCGAGCGCGACCGCGTCCTCGGCCGACAGCAGGCCGATGCCCTTCGTCCGCTCGAGCCAGATCGCGTTCCGGTCGAGCAGGCCCTCGTAGTCGTCCACGGCGTGCGGCATGTGGCGCGCGAGCTCCCGCGCCTGCGCGTAGAAGCCCTCGGGGATGTCCTCCGCCAGCCCGCCGACCTGGAAGTAGCGGGTGTGCATCCGGACGCCGGTGACCATCTCGAACAGGTCGAGGATCATGTCCCGCTCGCGGAACGCGTACCAGAACATCGAGATCGCGCCGATCTCGAGCGCCGAGGTACCGAGCCACACGAGGTGCGAATGGATCCGGTTGAGCTCGGACAGGCACATCCGCATCCAGGTCGCCTTCTCCGGCGTCTCGATCCCGAGCAGCTTCTCGATCGCGAGCACGAACACGAGCTCGTTCGCCTGGAAGGACAGGTAGTCGATCCGCTCCGGGTACGTGATCCCCTTCCAGTACGTCTTGGACTCCATCGACTTCTCGAAGCCGGTGTGCAGGTAGCCGATCACCGCCCGGATCCCCGCGACCTCCTCACCGTCGAGATCGACGATCAGGCGGAGCACGCCGTGCGTCGACGGGTGGTTGGGGCCGAAGTTGACGGTGAGGATGTCCTCGAGGGCGTGCTTGGCGGGGTCGATCTCGAGGATCGTCGGACACGGGGACGGAATCCGCGTGCCCTCGTAGATCCGCTTGGCCGGCATGACCGCCATCAGGGCTCACCCGAGAAGCGGACCGGCTCGCCGCCGATCGGGTAGTCCTTGCGGAGGGGGTGTCCCTCCCAGTCATCGGGCATCAGGATCCGCACGAGGTTCGGGTGGCCCCGGAACACGATCCCGAAGAGGTCGTACGTCTCGCGCTCGTTCCAGTCCGCCGCCGGCCAGACGGGCACGACGGAGTCGATCTCCTCGCCGTCGTCGAGCCATGCCTTCACGCGGACGCGCGCCGGGTCGTCCGAGACGCGCAGGAGGTGGTAGACGACCGCCAGTCGCTTCGGCTTCGGCTCGGGAACGCGCTGGAATCCCTGCGACCCGGCCGCGTTGAGGTCACGTCCGGTCGCGGTGCCGATGTACCCGGCCACCTCCTTCTCCCCCCAGCCGAGGTAGTCGACGCCGCAGACGTCGGCGAGCACGTTGAACCCCTCCGCGTCCCGGAGGTGCGTGCACGCCTCGACGATGCGGGCTGGATCGACGACGAGCGTCGTCTCCCCGTGGGCCTCGATGGTCTCCACGACGCCGGGCACGCCTGTGGGGGTCACTCGGCGACTCCGCGGATCTCGTACGCGGGGGGAACGCCCGCACGGATCTTCTCGTGGAGCCGGACGATGCCCTCCATCAGCGCCTCGGGCCGCGGCGGGCACCCGGGGACGTGGATGTCGACGGGGACGATCTTGTCGACGCCCTGGAGCACGGTGTAGTTGTTGAACATCCCGCCCGAGCTCGCGCATGCGCCCATCGCGATGACCCACTTCGGCTCGAGCATCTGGTCGTAGACCTGTCGCAGCGGGGGCGCCATCTTGTGCGTGACCCGGCCCGAGACGATCAGGAGGTCGGCCTGGCGAGGCGACGAGCTGAACCGCTCCATGCCGAAGCGCGCGATGTCGTAGCGCGACGAGACGATCGACATCATCTCGATCGCGCAGCACGCGAGCCCGAACGTGTCGGGCCACACCGAGTTCGACTGCGCCCAGGCGACTGCCTTCTCGACCGTCGTCGTGAGGAGCGCGTCCTCGATCCGCTCGAGCTCCTGCTCGAAGACCCCAGGCCCGCGGTCGGGCCAGAGGACGCGCTCGGTGCGCAGTCCGGCCTTGGCCGCCGGGCGGTCGGAGACGACCGGCAGCTTCCGTGCTAGTGCCACTCGAGCGCCCCCTTGCGCCAGACGTAGACGTACGCCACGGCGAGGATCGCGACGAAAACGAGGAGCTCCACGAATCCGAACCACGCGAGCGCGTGAAGCTGCACCGCGAGCGGATAGAGGAAGACGATCTCGATGTCGAAGAGGATGAAGAGCATCGCCGTGAGGTAGAAGCTCACGGTGAAGCGCCGCTGCTGACCGGGCGCCTCGAGCGAGACCCCGGACTCGAAGGGGAGCAGCCGCTGCCTCGTCCGCGCGCGCGGCCGCGTCGCGAAGACGAACGAGAAGAGGATCATCGACGCCGGGATCGCGGCGGCGAGCACTGCGTAGATGAGAAACGGCAGCCAGTCGGAAAGCACGCTGTCCTCGATCCCACCCTGGGGTCGCTCGCGAAACCTAGCACTCCACTCTCGACGCACGAGAGGCTTGCAAATCCCGCTCGAAAAGAGCGATTCAGGTGTTACAAAGTCGTGATCTCGCGCCCGCTGACGGGTCGGGTACCATCAGGTCATGGACATCGCCGAGCGCCCCACCGACACGCTTCTCGACCTGACGCCGCTCGCGGCGCAGAAGGTCAAGGATCTCATGGCCGAGGAGCCGGACGCGGACGCGCTCGTGCTTCGCGTCGCCATCCAGGGCGGTGGGTGCTCAGGCTTCCAGTACGGGCTCGGCTTCGACACCGGCTCCGCCGAGGGCGACCACGAGCTCGAGCTCGAGGGCGTCCGGATCGTCGTCGATCCCTTCAGCGCCCCGTATCTGCGCGGCGCCACGATCGACTACCTGAACGGCCTCCAGGAGTCCGGGTTCAAGATCGACAACCCGAACGCCGTCTCCTCGTGCGGCTGCGGCCACTCCTTCCAGGTGGAGGAGGGCGACGAGCTGCCCGAGGGCACGCACGTGGGCGGCTGCGGCTCGGGCTGCAGTCACTAGCGACGCCGCGGCTCGCGTGCTGCATCCGCTGCCCAGCGGCGGCTAGAGACCTCGGTTGCAGGGCGTCCGTACGCCGCCGTATGGTCGCGTGGCCACGTCGTCGTCAACCGGAGGCAGCTGATGAGTGCGGTCTACAAGTACCTGGCTGGAGTCGTGTTCCTTGCGGTGCTGCTACAGATCGGGTTCGCGGGCTACGGCGCGTTCTCGGTCGCGAACGACGTGGACGACGGTGTGGTCGACCAGGACAGGTTCGACGACGTCTTCGGGATCCACACGGGCTTCGGGTACCTCGTCGTGCTCGGCGGGTTGATCCTGCTCGTGGTCGCGCTCGTGGCGCGACACCGCATCAAGCACTCCGCGATCCTGCTCGGACTCCTGATCGTCCAGGTCGTGCTCGCATGGATCGGCGAAGGGGTGCCGTGGATCGGCTTCTTCCATCCCGTGAACGCGATCCTCGTCGCGGGAGCCAGCGGAATGCTCGCCGTCACCGAGTGGCGCGGCGCCGACGTGCGTCCGATGCGACCCGCCTGAGCGGGAGCCCTCTCCGCTACTCCGGATGGTTCTGGGCGTCGCCACCCGCGCGGAACGGGGTGGTGACGCCCATGTAGGCGACGTGCATCGACAATCCCGCGGCCGCGTGGCGGAGGTTGTGGCAGTGCTCCATCCAGACACCCGGGTTGTCGGCACGAAACGCGAGCACGTACCGCTCGTCTCTCCCGATGTCGAGCGTGTCCGTCCACCACGGGCTTCCCGTCGACGGTTGCCCGTCGCGCGAGAGCACGAGCGCGTGATGCCCGTGCAGGTGCATCGGATGCACGCGCGGCGATGAGTTGACGATCTCGAGCTCGACGAGGTCGCCTCGGGCGACCATCAACATCGGCACGCGCGGGTAGATGCCGCCGTTCAGCGTCCACTGCATCCCGGGCCTGCCGTCGAGGAACCCGGGCTCGCGGCCGATCTCGAGCCGAAAGCGCCGCTGGAAGACGCTCCGCGCGCTGAACGGCGTCCGCGCCGGCGTCCCGTAGGTGAGCGCATCGAACGTCCGGTCGGGCGCCTCGGCCGGTGCGACCGATGCTCCGTCCGGGCTGAGCGCGAGCACGGCCGGCGTGTCCGCCACCCTGAGCGCCACCGGGCCAGGAGGCATCGTGAACGCGACGTCGTAGCGTCCGCCTGCCGCCAGCTCGAGCGCAGTGCGCGTCAGCTCGGACGGGCCCATCAGATCCGTACCGTCGATCGCCACGACCCGAAACGGCGTCCCACTGAGAAGGAAGCGACGTCGGTTGTTGTCAGTGTTGACAAGCCGGAGTCGAACCGGCGTGCCGGCCGCGACCTCCTGCTTGTGGACACCGTCCTTCCCGTTCAGGGTCGCTGCGCCGTCGAAGACGTGCAACACCGCCGTGCGGTCGAGCCCGCCCGCCCGGGCGGCCGGCTCGATGACGAGCGCGCCGAACAGCCCTCGTGCGACCTGCCTGGAGCCGCTCTCGTGGCTGTGGTACCAGAACGTGCCGACCTGGTGGACGCGGAAGCGGTACGTGAACGACCCGCCCGGAAGCACCGCGTCCTGCGTCACGCCCGCGACACCGTCCTCGGCGTTCGGCACGTCGACCCCGTGCCAGTGGATCGTGACGCCGGGCTCCACGTCGCGATTGCCGAGCGTCACCTCGACGAGGTCGCCCTGGGTCACGCGGAGCTCCGGTCCCGGCGACCGCCCGTTGAACGTCAACGCCTGCACCTCACGTCCGGAGGACAGCCGGAGCGTCGCTCGTTGCGCGACGAGCCGGAAGCGGACGTCCGGCGGCCCACTCGGGCCGCGTATTTCGGCCACACTTGCCCCGCCGCCGTGGTGGTCCTCGCCCGCGGCGGGCTCGGCACCGCCTCCGTAGTCGGGCTCCGCGAAGCTCATGAGGTCGTACGTGCCGGGTAGCAGGCTCTGCTTCCACATCCAGCCGACCCAACCGAGCGCGACGACCAGGGCGGCGATGCCGGCGGCGAGCAGGAGGCGGCCGGGGCCGAGGCGGGGAAGCATCGAGCGAGCCTAGCGAGCACTGTCCGGGCCGTCCCGAGCCCGTCTCTAGGATCACCGCATGGCCGAGCGACCCATCCGCGTCGCCGTCGTCGGCTCCGGGCCCGCCGGCTTCTACGCCGCGGGGGCCCTCTTGGCGTCATCGGATCCGCCGGTCGAGGTCGACCTCGTCGACCGGCTGCCGACGCCGTGGGGACTCGTCCGCCTCGGCGTCGCGCCGGACCACCCGAACATCAAGGCGGTCTCGCGGGCATTCGAGAAGATCGCCAAGGAGGAGGGATTCCGGTTCTTCGGCAACGTCGAGATCGGGCGGGACGTGACGCACGACCAGCTTGCCGAGCGCTACGACGCCGTGGTGTACGCGCTCGGCGCACAGACCGATCGACGGCTCGGGATCCCGGGTGAGGATCTCCCCGGTTCGTGGCCCGCGACCGCGTTCGTCGCCTGGTACAACGGCCACCCCGACTTCCAGCACCTCGAGTTCGACCTGACGCACGAGCGCGCAGTGGTGATCGGGAACGGCAACGTCGCGCTCGACGTCGCCCGCATGCTCGCGCTGACGCCCGAGGAGCTCGCGCCCACGGACACGACCGACCCGGCGATCGACGCGATCAACGGGGCGGGCGTGAGGGAGATCGTCGTCGTCGGGCGGCGCGGCCCCGTCCAGGCGGCCTGGACACCGGTCGAGGTGGGCGAGCTCGGTGAGCTCGCCGGCGCAGACGTGACGGTCGACCCGGCCGAGCTCGAGCTCGACGACGCGAGCGCGGCAGAGCTCGAGGCCGCGCCGCCGACGGTCAAGCGCAACGTCGAGCACCTGCGTGCGTACGCCGAGCGCCCCCCGGAGGGAAAGCCGCGGGCGATCCGCCTCCGGTTCTTCCGCTCGCCGGTGGCGATCCTCGGCGACGGGAAGGTCGAAGGGATCGAGCTGGTCCGCAACGAGCTCGTCGACGGTCGCGCCGTGGCGACCGACGAGCACGAGACCGTCGAATGCGGCATCGTCTTCCGCAGCGTCGGCTACCGGGGGGTGCCGCTCCCGGGCGTCCCGTTCGACGAGTCGACGGGCACCGTGCCGAACGACCGCGGCCGCGTGCTCGGGGACGACGGCGCCCCGGTGCCGGGGGTCTACGCCGCCGGCTGGATCAAGCGCGGCCCGAGCGGCGTGATCGGCACGAACAAGAAGGACGCGACCGAGACCGTCGACCTGCTCCTCGAGGACGCGCGCGCCGGGCTGCTGCCCGCGCCGAGCGCCGGCCCTCTCGACGAGCTGCTCGCCGAGCGCGGTCTGCCGCACGTGCTCTACGCGGGCTGGGAGGCGATCGACGCGCGTGAGAAGGAGCTCGGCGAGCCGCACGGCCGCCCGCGCGTGAAGCTCTGTAGCTGGGAAGAGCTGCTCGCGGCGGCGCAGACCCCGGCGACGACGGCCCGGGACGGGAACTGAGCCCGTCCTCGGGGTACGATCGACCAGTGAGCGACACGGCCGCGAAGCAGGAGCTCTGGGGCGGCGAGACCGCCAAGGCCGTCGCCAACTTCCCCGTCTCCGGTGAGCCCATTCCGGCCGCCGTCGCGCACTGGCTCGGACGGATCAAGGCCGCCGCCGCCCGTGCGAACGCAGAGCTCGGCCTCCTCGACGCGGACGTCGCGCAGCGGATCGCCGGTGCAGGCGATCGCATCGCGGTGGGGGAGTTCGACGACCAGTTCCCGATCGACGTCTTCCAGACGGGATCGGGGACGAGCTCCAACATGAACGCGAACGAGGTGATCGCGACGCTTGCGGGCGCCGACGTTCACCCCAACGACCACGTGAACATGGGGCAGTCCTCGAACGACGTCTTCCCCTCCGCAGTGCATCTCGCGGCGCTCGACCGGCTTGCGACCGACCTGATCCCCGCGCTCGAGGAGCTCGCGCACGCCCTCGAGCTGAAGGCGGCGGAGTTCGACGACGTCGTCAAGTCGGGCCGCACGCACCTGATGGACGCGGTGCCGGTCACGCTCGGCCAGGAGTTCTCCGGCTACGGCGCGCAGGTGCGCGAGGGCATCGCCCGCATCTCCGACGCCCTCCCGCGCCTCGGTCAGATCCCGCTCGGCGGGACGGCGACCGGGACGGGGCTCAACACGCACCCGGAGTTCGCCGAGAAGGTCCGTGCGCTGCTCCACGAGACGACCGGCCTCCCGATCTCGGGCCCGGCCGACGCGTTCGAGGCGCAGGCCGCGCGGGACGGCCTCGTCGAGGCGTCCGGGGCGCTCAAGGTCGTCGCCGTATCGCTGACGAAGATCGCGAACGACATCCGGCTGATGGGCTCCGGCCCGCGCGCGGGGCTCTCGGAGCTCTTCCTCCCCGAGCTCCAGAAGGGCTCGTCGATCATGCCCGGGAAGGTCAACCCGGTCATCCCCGAGGTCGTCACGCAGGTCGCTGCACAGGTGATCGGCAACGACACCGCGATCACGATCGGGGGGATGAACGGGCACTTCGAGCTGAACGTCTACGTGCCGCTGATGGCGCGGAACCTGCTCCAGTCGATCGAGCTGCTCTCGAACGCCTCACGGCTGTTCGCCGAGAAGTGCGTGGCAGGCATCGAGGCGAATCGCCCGCGCAACGAGCAGTACGCCGAGGCGACGCTGAGCGCCGCGACCGCGCTCAACCCCTTCATCGGATACGACAAGGCGTCGGAGATCGTCGGCGAGGCCGTCGGGTCAGGCAGGTCGCTGCGCGAGGTCGCCCGCGAGGCGGGCGTCGAGGAGAGCGTCCTCGACGAGGCGCTCGACTACCACCGCATGGCGAAGCCGCACAAGACCAGCGGCTAGTCGTCGTTCGGGTAGCCGCCGGGTGCGAGCGGCGGAGGCGGTGGGCACTCGCGGATGAACCAGGCCCTCGGCACACGCGCCCGCGCGCCCGTGGTCGTCGTCGCAGTCACCTCGTCCACCGAGCACTTCTCGAGCCCGGCGAATCGCACGAGGAGCGTGCCGCGCGCGGTCGCCCGAACCGACGTCCGGCGGTCGAGAGAAGGCCCGCTCACGTGCAGCCGCACGAGTGCGCGCGGCGTGAAGCCGCTGCCGACGACCGTCAGGCTCTGCCCGGTTCCGACCCGCACGACCGGCGAAGCGGCCGCGAACGCCGCTGCCGACGAGACGGCGGCGCACACGACGACGAGCAAGGCAACGGCAGATCGCATGGCACGAGTATCGACCTATTCGGAGCTCGAGGTACGGTCCCGCACACGTTTCTTACAAGCTGGCGATATCACGCTTCCCAAGTGGTGATATCGACGCTGGACGTGGTCTGCCACGCTGGTTGCGATCGGCCAGAGCAGGCACTAGGGTCCGCCCACTTTGGTAGGGGAGAGCAAGCCGTACCGTTTCCTGCTGCGCATGTCGGACGAGTTGCGACAGCGGCTCGTCGCTTCGGCGGCACGGTCCGACCGGAGCCTCAACAGCGAGATCGTCGGCCGGCTGGAGGACAGCCTGAGCCGGGACGAGCTCGAAGACCAGGAGAACGCGGGTCGACCGCGTTCACACCACCATCAGGAGAACGGGGGAGCAATGACGCGTAGACGACGATATGGATTGGCCGCGCTGGCGCTCGCGCTCGTTGTAGGAGCCTCGGCGGTCGCCGGCATCGCCCTCTTGAAGGAGGAGGAGGAGGAGGGACGCGGCGAAGCCGAGTTCCCGACCGCCCTCGGACGGCACCTCGAGAAGCTCGGCGAGGCGGCCCCGACGGTCAAGACGGAGGAAGGGCCTGACTCGCGCGCGGAGTGGAAGTTCGAGCAGCAGGCCTATCCTGCCGCGGACATCTCGCTCGCCCGCATCGAAGGCGCCCGCGCCGCCGCGGCGAGCGCGAAGGGCCGTGCGTTGCCGAGGGGCAAGGGCCGCACGGGTACGTGGGTCAGCGTCGGCCCCGAGACCGCGCTCTATCCGTTCACCGAGTTCCGCAACTCGTTCAGCTACGTCCCCAACACCTATGTCGCGTCGGGCCGGGCGACGGTCCTCGCGATCGGCCCGACATGCGCTCCGGGCCGGTGCGAGCTGTGGGCCGGCGCTGCCGGCGGTGGCATCTGGAAGACGAAGAACGCGCTCAGCGGGCAGCCCAACTGGCAGTTGCTGTCGGAGTCGTTCGGGATCCAGGCCGTCAGCTCCATCACCGTCGATCCGAACGACCCGACCGGAGACACCGTCTGGGTCGGGACGGGTGAGGCGAACGCGTCCGGCGACTCGGCGGCCGGCGTCGGCATCTACAAGACGACGGACGGCGGCGCGAGCTGGACAGGGCCGCTCGGGGCGAGCGCGTTCAACGCCCGGGCGGTCGGCTCGATCGCGGTCGTCCCGGGGAGCCCGAACACGATCTACGCCGCGTCGACCCGCGCGGTCCGAGGCGTCGCATCGGTCTCCGGCGGCGGCGTGTCGCTCATTCCGGGCGCCCCGCGGTGGGGCCTCTACAAGTCGACGGACGGCGGCGCGTCGTGGACGTTCATCCACAACGGCTCCGCCGACGAGACGGCATGCTCGAACCCACCGTCCGGCACCGATCCGGTCTGCTCGCAGCGCGGCGTCCGCCGCGTCGTCCTCGACCCGACGACGCCGACGACCGTCTATGCGAGCTCCTATGGCCGCGGCGTCTGGCGCTCGACGAACGCCGGCGCGGACTGGACGCAGATCAAGCCGTCGCTCAACGCCGCGGTGAACACGACCCGGCCGGAGATCGCCGTGACGACGCTGCCCAACGGCAAGACGCGCATGTACGTCTACGAGGGCAACGCCGGCCAGAACACGGCGCGGCTGTCCCGCTCGGACGACGTCGCGACGGGGGCACCCGTCTTCGCGGAGCTGACGAGCTCGAACGTCGCCGACCCCGGCTTCGCGACCCATGACCTGTGCGACGGCCAGTGCTGGTACGACGAGTTCGTCTACACCCCGAAGGGATATCCGGACATCGTCTACGTCGGGGGGTCCTACTCCTACGGGCAGACGATCGCCAACAAGCGCGGGGTCGTCCTTTCGACGGACGCAGGGGTCAGCGGCACGGACATGACGTTCGACGGGACGGACCCGCTCCACCCGAACGGGCTGCACCCCGACCAGCACTTCCTCGTCACGAACCCGAGCAATCCGCTGCAGTTCTTCGAGGCGAACGACGGCGGGCTCATGCGCTCGAGCGGTGAGCTCGTCGACCGCTCGAGCTGGTGCTCGGACCCGAACCGTGGTCTCTCCGGCGCCGCGCTCGCGCGCTGCCAGCAGATGCTGTCGAAGATTCCGTCGGAGCTCGGGTCGCTCAACAAGGGCCTCCCGACGCTCCAGTTCCAGAGCCTCTCGGTCAGCCCGTTCAACGCGAACCGGCTCCAGGGCGGGACGCAGGACAACGGCACGTGGGAGACGGGTGGCAACCCCGAGAAGTGGGAGAACACGATGATCGGCGACGGCGGCCAGTCCGGCTTCGACGCCGCGAACCCGGACTTCCGGTTCCACACGTTCTTCAACGCGACGCCCGACGTGAACTTCTCGAGCGGCGACATCGCCGACTGGAACTGGATCTCCGATCCGATCTTCGGCACCGAGCCGCAGTCGTTCTACGTGCCGATCATCAGCGATCCGATCCAGTCGGGCTGGATGTTCGTCGGCACGGGCCACGTGTGGCGGACGAAGACGCACGGCCGCGGCTCGATGACGATCGCCGAGCTCCGGCAGCACTGCAACGAGTGGACGGGCGACTTCGCGGTCCCCTGCGGTGACTGGGAGCCGCTCGGCGCCGCGGGCGCCGACGGCTTCGTGGGTGGCGCCGGAGTGTTCACGACGGCCGTCGAGCGGGCTCCGAGCGATTCGACGACCCTCTGGGCCGCCGCGCAGAACGGCCGGGTCGTGATCTCGAAGAACGCCGACGCGGAGCCGGCCGGCTCGGTCGCGTTCACGAGGCTCGACGACGACTCCCCGATCGCTCCGGGCCGGTTCGTGTCGAGCATCTTCGTGGACCCGGCGAACGCCAACCACGCGTGGATCTCGTACAGCGGCTTCGGCGCCTCGACGCCGACGGCGACGGGTCACGTGTTCGAGGTGACGTACAACCCGGGGACGGGGACGTCCACGTGGACCGACCTCTCCGCCGGGCTGGGCGACCAGCCGGTCAACGACGTCGCGGTCGACGGCGTGTCCGGCGACGTGTACGCCGCCACCGACTTCGGCGTGCTCCGACGCGCGGAGGGTGTCTGGGGCGACAGCGCACCCGGCATGCCGAACGTCGAGGTCGCAGGCCTCACCTATGTGGGAGGCAAGAATCGGATCCTGTACGCCGCCACGCACGGGCTCGGCGCGTGGCGTCTGAACCTCGGGTAGCCGAAACCCGCAGCCGAACGACGGAGGGCCGCGCAACGCGGCCCTCCGTCGTCATGGTCGTCCCTGCCGATACACGCCCGAGTCGTGCCGCGCCTACGGCGTGCGGTCGGACGGCGCCTCCTGGTCCGACTCGAACTCCTCGCGAAGCCCCTCCGCCGTCCCGGGGCCGACCGTCGGGCCCGCCAGCATGCTCCCGCGGGCGAGCGCGTCGTCGTCCTTGACCTCCTCGAAGCTCTCCTGGTCGCTCCTCGGCCGGTCGGTCGGATCGCGGATGTCCTCTGCGTGCTCGGCCTGAACCACCTCCGAGCGCGAGAACAGCGCCTTTAGTCGGTCGATGATCGTCATGGACGCGACTGTAGCCCGTCGTGGGCTAGTACGCGATCGCGCCGCGACCCGTGTCGGCGGCGTGCTTCTGCTCGTCGGCGCGGTAGCTCGAACGGACGAGCGGGCCGGCGAAGACCGACCCGAACCCGAGCGCCTCGCCCTGCTCGCGCATCCAGCCGAACTCGTCGGGATGCACCCAGCGGTCGATCTCGGCGTGCTGGGAGGACGGCTGGAGGTACTGGCCGATCGTGACGACGTCGACCCCGCTCGCGCGCAGGTCGCGCATCGTCTCGACGACCTCGTCGTTCGTCTCGCCGAGCCCGACGATGATCCCCGACTTCGTGAGGACGGGGTAGTCGGCGGCCTCCTTCGCGCGTCGGAGGAGCCAGAGCGCCTTGTCGTAGCTCGCCTTGGCGCCGCGCATCCTCCGGTGGAGCCGGCGGACGGTCTCGATGTTGTGGTTGAAGACCTCGGGCCGCGCGCCGAGCACGGTCGAGAGCGCCTGCTCCTCGACGCCGAGGAAGTCCGGCGTCAGCACCTCGACCGACGACTCGGGCAGCTTCGCCTTCAACGCCCGGATCGTGGCTGCGAAGTGGCCGGCGCCGCGGTCGGGCAGGTCGTCCCGGTCGACGGAGGTGACGACGACGTGCGAGAGGCCCATCGTGGCTGCGGCCTGTGCGAGCCGCAGCGGCTCAAGCGGGTCGGGCGGGCCGTCGGGCTTGCCGGAGTGGACGTAGCAGTACCGGCAAGCGCGGGTGCACGTGTCGCCGAGGATCTGGAAGGTCGCGGTTCCACGGCCCCAGCACTCGCCGATGTTCGGACAGCGAGCCTCCTCGCAGACCGTCACGAGGCTCGCGCCGTGGAGCAGCTTGCGGACGTCCCAGTACTTGCCGTCGCGGCTCGGCGCGCGTACCTTCATCCACTCGGGCCGGCGCGGACGGTCGGCGACGGGCAGCGACGTCTCCATCGGCGTCAGTCTACGGACGCGTCCTACCGCCACGGTGGCGGTCGGCGGGAACGCTTGTGTTGAATCAACACAAGCGTTGTCAGCGCGCCGCGAGCCTGTCGTGGACGGGCTGCGGCCAGAAGCCCGCGCCCTCGTCTGCTGGGAGTGCCTCGAGCTCGAGGCCGAAAACCTCGGCGATCGCCTCGGCGGCGGCAGGGCGGGCGTCGTCTACCGAGAGCGGACTGCCGAGCTCCCGTGCGATCGTCGTGAACTGCGCGTCCTCGAGCCCACAGGCGGTGATCCACTGCGTGAACGGCGCCGGGTCGAGATCCACGTTGAGCGCGTAGCCGTGCGTCGTGACCCAGCGCGACGCGTGCACTCCGATCGACGCGATCTTGCGCGGCCCGCCGCCCCCGAGCGCGCTCGGCTCCCGCCGGGCGGAGCCCGGCTCCGCCGAGCGCTCACGCCGCTGGACTTCGCTCTGTCGGGCGGGCCGTGCTCGAGCACTGTCCCACACTCCGACGCTCGCCAGCGACGTGTCGGGACCGGCGGGAGTTGTGAGCCACACGCCGGTCAGGCCGTCGATCCGCTCGCCGTCCAGCTCGAAGCGAGCGAGGGTGCGGATGATGGCCTCCTCGAGGTCGCGCACGTACTTCTTCAGGTCGCGCCCGTGCCGGTTGAGGTCGAGGATCGGATAGCAGACGAGCTGCCCCGGCCCGTGGTACGTCGACTTCCCGCCGCGGTCGGTCTCCACGACCTCGACGTCGATCCCGTCGGGCAGGTGGAGCTCCGCGTCCTCGTCGGCGCGCCGGCCGAGCGTGACGACGGGCTCGTGCTCGAGCAGGATCACCGTGTCGGGGATCGCCCGCTGCGACACGGCACCCGCCAGCGACCGCTGGAGCGCGAGCGCCTCCCGATACGGCGTCAGCCCGGGCAGATCGAAGAGGTAGGCCCCGCTCACGACCGCAGCGTAGCCCCGGCGTTCCGGGGCACCGGGCGCCCGCTCACGAGGCCAGCGACTGGCCGAACATCCAGCGATGACCTTCGGGGTCTTCAGCGGTGTAGCGGCGGATGCCGGCGAAGTCGGCGTCCTCGAGCGGACGGATCACCGTCGCGCCGGCGGCAACCGCCTGCGCGTGGTGCGCGTCGACGTCGTCGACCTCGACGTAGAGCCCGTCGACCACCCAGGGATTGTCTTGCCAGCGACGCGACGCCTCGCACGTCTCTCGGTGTCGCCGCGGGCCCTGGTAGTCCTCGTTCGGCGTCGCGAGCATCACGATCGCTCCGTCCCGCTCCAGCTCGGCGTGCGTCACGACGCCGCGATCGTCCGTGTACCGCTGTCCCTCGCGCTCGCGGAATCCGAACGCGTCCGTCAGCCAGTCGATCGCCGCGGCCGCGTCCTCGTATGCCAGCATCGGGACGATCCGCTGCGTCATCTACGTCCCGCCTTCGCTCCACTCCTCGAGCCGCTTGCGGAGGTCGCGGAGGAAGCCCCCGGCATAGGCGCCGTCGACCAGCCTGTGGTCGTACGTGAGGGTGATGTTCATGATCGATCTGATCGCGATCACGTCCTCGCCGAGCTCGTCCTGCACGACCCACGGGCGCTTCACGAGCGCGTACGTCCCGAGGATCGCCGCCTGCGGCTGGCTGATCACCGGCGTCCCGTGGAAGGTGCCGAAGCCGCCCGGGTTCGTGATCGTGAACGTGCCGCCCTGGACGTCGTCGGGCAGGAGCTTCTTCGTGCGGGCCTTCTCTGCGACGTCGGCGATGCCGCGCGCGAGGCCGAGCAGGTTGTAGTCCTGCGCATTCCGGATCACGGGGACGATGAGGCCCTTGCCGTCGTCGAGCGCGACGGCGATGCCGAGGTTGACGAACGCCCGCGTGACGATCTTCTCGCCGCGGATCTCGCCGTTGACGTACGGCCAGTCCTTGAGCGTCTCGACCGCCGCCTGCGCGACGAACGCCAGGTACGTCGGGTTGACGCCGTAGCTCGACTGGTACTCCTTCTTGAGCCTCTCGCGCGCGGCGACGACCTTCGACATGTCGACCTCGATCGCGCTCGTGACGTGCGCGGCGGTGTCGAGCGACCGGCGCATGTGCTCCGCGATCCCGCGGCGCATCGCGTTCATCGGCTCCTCGAACTCGCCGGCGACGGCTCCGGCGGCGACAGGCTGCGGCTGCGGCGCGGCGGGTGCGGGCGCGGGCGCGGGTGCTGGCGCGGGTGCGGGTGCGGGTGCGGGCACGGGCGCGGGTGCGGGTGCGGGCGCCGGTGCGGGCACGGGTGCCGGCGCGGCTTCGGGCTCGACCGGTGCCGGTGCGACCGGCGCCTCGGGAGCGACTGCAGCCGGCGCGGGCTCCACGACGGGCGGGGCCGGCGCTGCCGGAGCGCCGGACTCGATGTACGCGAGGATGTCCTTCTTCGTGACACGACCGCCCTGGCCGGTCCCGGGGACTGCACTCGGGTCGACGCCGTGCTGGGCCGCGATGCGGGCGACGACGGGCGAGACGAAGGACTTTCCGTTGCCTTCGGCCGCGGCCTGCGGAGGCACCTGCTGCGCAGGTGCCAGGTCTCGTGCTGCGGGAGCCGCGACTTCGGTCGTCGCCGAAGGTTCGGGTGTCGCCGCCGGCTCGGGTGCCGTCGGCTGAAGGACTTCCTCTGGCACTTCCGCAGGAAGTGCCCCGGCGGGGGCGATCACGGCGAGGACGGTGCCGACCTCGACCGTCTCGCCCTCCTGGACGCGGATCTCCGCGACGACGCCATCGCCGGGGCTCGGAACCTCGGTGTCGACCTTGTCGGTCGAGATCTCGAGCAGCGGCTCGTCGAGCGCGACGTGCTCGCCCGGCTGCTTGAGCCACCGGGTGATCGTCCCCTCGGACACGGAGACGCCCATCTGGGGCATCACGACCTCGACCTGGGTGCCGGTACTCAACGTCTGCAGCCTCCTCGTCGCGGCGAGGCTCGCCTCGCCCTCAATAGGCGGCGAGCTCCCGGAGAGCCGCCACCACGTCGTCGACCTGCGGAATGAATGCCTTCTCGAGCGAGGGCGCGAACGGGACCGGGCTGTCCGGGGCCGCCACCCGCCGTACCGGTGCGTCGAGCTGCTCGAACGCCTCCTCGGCGATCGTCGCGGCGATCTCGGCGCCGAACCCACCCGTCTTCGTGTCCTCGTGGAGCACGAGCACCTTCGAGCAGCGAGAGACGCTCTCGAGCACGGCCTCGCGATCCCACGGGATCAGCGTGCGTATGTCGAGCACCTCCACCGAGACGCCCTCCTCGGAAAGCTTGGCAGCGGCCTCGTCGGCGGTGTAGACCATCGCGCCCCAGGTGATCACCGTCACGTCGTCGCCTGATCGGTGGATGCGCGCCTGGCCGAACGGCGTCGTATAGCGATCCTCCGGCACCTCGCCCTTGATCCGGCGGTAGAGGTGCTTGTGCTCGAAGTAGAGGACGGGATTCGGATCTTCGATCGCCGTCGCGAGCAGGCCCTTCGCATCCTCCGGCGTCGCCGGGCACACGACCTTGAGGCCGGGGACGTGCGCGAAGCTCGACTCGGGGTTCTGCGAGTGGAACGGCCCGCCCGAGAACCCGCCGCCCGAGGGGAGCCGGAGCACGATCGGGATCGGAGTCCCGGCCCGGTAGCGCTGCTTCGCCGCGACGGTGACGAGGTGGTCCCAGGCGCACGAGACGAAGTCCGCGAACTGCATCTCGGCGACCGGGCGCATCCCCATCAGTGCAGCGCCCGTGGCGCCGCCCACGATCGCAGTCTCGGAGAGCGGCATGTCGAGGACGCGCCCCGCGCCGAACTCTTCCTGGAAGCCCTGGGTCACCTTGAACGCGCCGCCGTACACGCCGACGTCCTCGCCGAGGACGAATACGCGCTGGTCGCGGCGCATCTCCTGCCGGAGCCCGTCGGAGATGGCCTGGAGGTACGTCTTCTCGGGCATCAGCGCACTAGTTCACTACTTGTGGTGGGGTGTCTCGAGCTCCTCCGGCGTCGCGAAGACGCCGTCGAGCACGGTGGACGGGTCGGGGACCGGAGACTCCTCGGCGCGCTGGATCGCGTCGTTCAGCAACCGCTTGACTCCGGCCGTGATCTCCTCCTCCTCGTCGTCGGAGAGGTCGGCGTTGTCGCGCAGCCAGACGCGGAACCGCTCGATCGGGTCTCGTCGCGCCCACTCCTCGAAGAGCTCCTTCGGCACGTAGAAGGCGTCGTCGTGCACCGCGTGGCCCTCCATCCGCAGGGTCACCGACTCGATCAGCGTCGGGCCGCCGCCGTCGCGCGCCTTCTCGATCGCCCGCTTGGCTTCCCGGTAGACGGCGAGGATGTCCGTGCCGTCGACGACGACGCCGTCGAAGCCGTAGGCGGCCGCGCGGTCGGCCAGGTGGTCGACCGCGTACTCGAGGTGGGACGGGGTCGAGTAGGCCCACTGGTTGTTGTCGATGACGAAAACGACGGGGAGGCGCCGCACGCCTGCGAGGTTCATGCCCTCGTGCGCGTCGCCACGCGCGGAGGCGCCTTCGCCGCACCATGCCACGGCCACGCGGCGCTCTTCCCGGATCTTGAACGCGAGCGCCATGCCGACCCCGACCGGCAGCATCGCGGGAAGGTGGCTCACCATGGTGTAGAGCCCGAGCCGCGCGTCGCCCATGTGGACGTTGCCGTCGCGACCCTTCGTCGGGCCGTCGACCCGGCCCATGTACTGCGCCAAGACGCGCCACGGCTCGACCCCGCGCGTGATGTGCACCCCCATGTCGCGCTGCAGCGGCGTGCCGACGTCGTTCGGGCCCATGGCCGTCGCGACGCCCACCGCCGAACCTTCGTTCCCCCGGCCCGTGTAGAACGAGCCCGGGATCTTGCCCTGCTTGTAGAGGATGTGCCCGCGCTCCTCGACCCCGCGGGTGATGAGCATGTTGCGGTACATCCCGAGAAGGTCCTCGCGGTCGAGGCCCGCTTCCTTGACCTCTTGCAGCGTCTCGACCGGCTCGGCTTCTCTCACTGCCATCTGCGCGCGCTTCCCTTTCCTGGGCGTCGACCGGGTGGGACTTTACCCGTTGACCCGGCGAGCCGAACCGGCGTCACCGGGACCGCTACAAGTCGAGGACCGCCCGCCCGAGATCAAACTGCAGCCCGAAGGGATTCGTTCATGGTTCCTGCACGGAGAAACTGGATTCAGGAGGAGCGGCGCCGCACCCTCGGCGACTGGGTGGCGTTTTGCCCTTCGTGCGGGCACGTCGCGCGCTACTTCGAGGAGCACGAGTCCGCGCGGCCGACCGTCTGCCCGCAGTGCTCCACGGAGCTGGTGGCGCGGTGCCCCGCCTGCCATGCGCGGCTGCCGTCGGCGTTCCAGGTGGAGTGCGAGGCGTGCGGCGCGGCGCTGCGGCCGAACGACCTGTTCGGCGGCCCGATCAGGCGTCCCGGGCGATAGCGCGTCAGCGGACGGTGACCGTGCGGCGCACCGTCGTGCGCTGGCCGCTGGCGTCGTCTGCGATCACGACCGTGTACCGCCAGCGCCCGGCCGGCAGCACGCCGGTCTGCCCGCGGACGGAGCCCCCGTCGACGACGAGTCGCGTCACGCGCGCCTGGCCCCGGACGACCACGCGGACCTCCGCGCGGCAGCGCAGGCATCTCGTCTTTCGGCCGGTCACCGCCAGCCGGCCGCGTCTCGCGGTGCCGCTCAGGGAGAGGATCCGGGGCGGGCCGGCCGCCCACAGGATGCCGCCGAAGACGTGGCCGACGAAGAGCGGCTCCGCGTACGACTCCTGCGCATGGCCGCCCGCGGTGTACCAGGCCCGGCCGCCCTCGTAGGCGTGCGACCAGGCGGTGGGGTGGTCGGCGCCCATCGAAGCGTCCCCCGGCGAGTACGTGGTCTCGTCGAGCGTCGCGAGAACATTCACGGCGCCGCGCGGGTTGGAGCGGAACGCGAACCACTCGTCCGTCCGCGTCCAGCTCCCGGGCAAGGTGCGCGTCGAAGGGTGCCGCCGGTCGAGGACGCGCACGGTCGCCCGCTGGATCGCGGGATGGCTCCTGAAGAACGCCCCGACGAGACCGCCGTACCACGGCCAGTCGTACTCCGTGTCCGACGCCGAGTGGACGCCGGCGTACCCCCTGCCGGAGCCGATGAAGCGCTCGAAGGCGGCCTGCTGCGCGGCGTCGAGGACGTCGCCGGACGTGAGCAGGAACACGACCGCGTCGTAGCGGCGCAATCCGGCGTCCGTGAACAGGGCCGCGTCCTCCGTGTGGTCGACCTGGACTCGGTTGCGGGCGCCGAGCTCACGGAGCGCGCGGACCGCGACAGGAATCGAGTCGTGACGGAAGCCTGCCGTCTTCGTGAAGAGGAGGATGCGCAGCTCCGGCGGCGTCGGCGCCCCGTGCGCAGAGCCGGCGAACAGCGCCGCGGCCACGGCGAGCACGAAGACGCCGGCTGCGCGCGTCGTCGGCACGACAAGGACACGGTAGCCCTTCTCGTGACGAGGGAAGCGCGTCAGCGCGCGGTGCTGGCGCGGATCTCGTACCAGACGTGGTCGGCGCCCCTCCAGAGCGTCACGCCCTGGTAGACGAGACCGCACTTCTCCATCACGCGACGTGACGCGAGGTTCTCGGGGACGGTCCAGCTCGTGATGCGCTGGAGGCCGACGCGGTGGAAGGCGTCCGCGATCGCGGCGCGCGCCGCCTCTGTCGCCAGTCCCTCCCCCTGCCGGGCGCCGACGATCGCCCAACCGATCTCCTCCTTCTCGGGCGTTGCCGTCCACCCGGGCTGGTGCATGACGCCGACCCGGCCGACGAACTCGCCGGTCTTTCGGTCCTCGATCGCGAAGCGACCGAACCCGAACCGCGCCCAGCTCCGCTCGTAGCGCTCGATCGTCTCGACCGCGTCGTCGCGTGTGCGGCATCCCAGCCAGCGTGCGACGCCGGGATCTGTGCCCATCGCTTCGAGCGGCTCGAGGTCCTGGAGCGTGAAGCGCCGAAGGACGAGCCGCTCGGTCTCGATTCTCATCCTCGCCCAAGGTCATAAACCTCGAACTCCCACGCGCCGTACTGTCCAATCTGCGTAGCGACGGCTGGCCAATCGTGCTCTACGACGTCACGAATCGCGCGCTCAACCTGGCCGGCCGGGAGGCCAACAACGGGAGAGCCATGCACCACGCAGAAGGAGGGGGCCGATGGGGGAACCATGGGTTCCCCCATCCTTAGAACATGGTTCCGACGATCTGCGAAAACCGGATCACGGTGACCGTGGCGTCGTCGGCGACAGGCCTGTTGTAGAGCTTGCCGAGCCAGTCCGTGAACTCTTCGAGGCGGCGGATCTCCGGGTTGTCGTGCTCGATCTCGCGGGGCGACAGCTCCGCGATCGACTTCACCTCGACCTTGTCGATCACGGCGTCGAAGACTTTCTCGCGCTGGCCGTAGCGCGCCCCGACGAGGACGGTCACGATCATGCCCTTGCGGTACTTCGCCGACTTGTCGCCGAGGCGGATCGTCGCGGTCTTCCGCCCGGTGCGGAGCTGATCCGCCACCACCGGCGAGTAGAAGTTCAGCGCGAAGGTCGGCACTGCCTCGCGAGCCTAACGGGTCGCGAGTCTAGGTGGAAACCTCGGCCAGCGCTTCGGCCGCCCGCTGCGCCATCTCGCGCTCGCCCTTGTAGGAGAGGACCTCGGGCGCCTCCTCGATCGGCACCCATCGCGCCTCGGCCACCTCGACCTCCATCCCGGCCGGCAGCTCGCCGATCCGTCCTCCCGTCGCGCGGAGCAGGAAGAACGAGACGACCTTGAAAACGCGTTCGCCGTCCCACGTGTAGACGTAGCGGACGTCGCCGAGCTTCCGGTCGAGGGTCGCCCGCACGCCCGTCTCCTCGAACGCCTCGCGCACCGCCGTGTCGGCGCCCTTCTCGCCCGCGTCGATCAGGCCCTTCGGTAGCGCCCATACCTGCGGCCGCCCGGCGTCGCGACGCGGGCGTACCACCGCCACCCACGAGCGCCCTCGCATGCGTCGGACGACGACTCCACCGGCGGAGAACTCCCGTCGCAGCACCCACCGATTGTCGCGGTTCCCAGGCATGCGACAAATCTGAGCCAGATCGACTCAGATCAACGGTCGCGCAGTCTGGGGAAAGGTGCTATAACGCAGACGTCGGCACTCTCATGGCTGGAGTGCCAGAAGCGACAACGACCAGTCTCAGGGAGGCACAACGCATGAATCTGCAGCCCCTTGGTGACCGGCTCATCGTCGAGGTCCTCGATGAGGAGGACGTGACGGCGAGCGGCATCGTGCTGCCCGACACGGCGCGGGAGAAGCCGCAGCGCGGCAAGGTCCTCGCAGTTGGCCCCGGCCCGCGCGACGAGGACGGGGAGTACATCAAGATGGACGTGGAGGAGGGTGACGAGATCATCTTCTCCAAGTACGGCGGCACCGAGATCAAGCTCGGCACCGACGAGGTCCTGATCCTGCGCGAATCGGATGTCCTCGCGAAGGTGGTAACCACGGGCGGCAAGGGCAAGCGCAAGCTCGCCGGCGCCGCGGCGTAGGGGCGAGGCTTGCCTCGCCCTCCTCGTAGGTAGATCAACAGGAGGCAAGGAACACCCATGGCTCACAAGGAGCTCAAGTTCAACGAGGACGCGCGCCGCTCGCTCGAGCGGGGCGTCAACATCCTCGCCGACGCGGTCAAGGTGACGCTCGGCCCCAAGGGTCGCTACGTCGTCCTCGACAAGAAGTTCGGCGCGCCGACCATCACGAACGACGGCGTGACCATCGCTCGCGAGATCGAGGTCGAGGACCCGTTCGAGAACCAGGGCGCACAGCTCGTGCGCGAGGTCGCCACGGCGACCAACGACGTCGCCGGCGACGGGACGACGACCGCGACCGTGCTCGCCCAGGCGATCGTCCGCGAGGGCCTGAAGAACGTCGCCGCCGGGGCCAACCCGATGGGCCTCAAGCGGGGCATCGAGAAGGCCGTCGAGGGCGTCGTCGAGGACCTGAAGAAGCAGTCGACCGAGGTGTCCGGCAAGGAGGACATCGCCCGGGTCGCGACCATCTCCTCGCGCGAGCGGGAGATCGGCGACGTCATCGCCGACGCGATCGAGAAGGTCGGCAAGGACGGCGTCGTCAACGTCGAGGAGGGCCAGACCTTCGGGCTCGACCTCGAGTTCACGGAGGGCATGCAGTTCGACAAGGGCTACCTGTCGCCGTACATGATCACCGACGCCGAGCGCATGGAGGCCGTGCTCGACGAGCCGTACGTCCTGATCGCGAACCAGAAGATCGGCGCGGTCAAGGACCTCCTCCCGGTGCTCGAGCAGGTCATCCAGGCCGGCCGGCCGCTGCTCATCGTTGCCGAGGACGTCGAGGGCGAGGCGCTCGCGACGGTCGTCGTCAACAAGCTCCGTGGCGTGTTCACCGCCGTCGCCGTCAAGGCGCCGGGCTTCGGCGACCGCCGCAAGCGGATGCTCGAGGACATCGCGATCCTCGCCGGCGGCGAGGTGATCACCGAGGAGATGGGGCTCAAGCTCGAGAACACGAAGCTCTCACAGCTCGGGAAGGCCCGCAAGATCGTGGTCGACAAGGACTCCACCACGATCGTGGACGGGGCCGGCGACTCGGAGGCGATCAAGGCCCGCATCAAGCAGCTCAAGTCGGAGATCGAGACGACCGACTCGGACTTCGACCGCGAGAAGCTCCAGGAGCGCCTCGCGAAGCTGTCCGGCGGCGTCGCGGTGATCAAGGTCGGCGCCGCGACCGAGACCGAGATGAAGGAGAAGAAGCACCGCGTCGAGGACGCGCTGCAGGCGACGCGGGCGGCTCTCGAGGAGGGCATCGTCGCGGGCGGCGGCGTCGCGCTCCTGAACGCGGCGGACTCGGTGAAGAAGGGCCTCGAGACGCTCGAGGGCGACGAGAAGACAGGCTCGTCGATCATCCTCCGCGCGCTCGAGGAGCCCGTCCGGCAGCTCGCCTACAACGCGGGCCTCGAGGGCTCCGTCGTCGTCAACCAGGTCCGCTCGGCCAAGAAGGGCCACGGCCTGAACGTCGAGGACGGCGAGATCGAGGACCTCGTCAGGGCCGGGATCATCGACCCCACGATGGTCACGCGCTCGGCGCTGCAGAACGCCGCGTCGATCGCGAAGAACATCCTCACGACCGAGGCGATCGTCGCCGAGGCGCCCGAGAAGCCGGCCCCCGCCGGCGCCGGGATGCCCGACATGGGCGGGATGATGTAAGGACATCCGCTTCGCGGCTGTCCTGGAGACACCCGAGGGGCCGGCGTCACGCCGGCCCCTCGTTCTTGGAAGTCGTTCCCAAAAATGCAGGGACCCGTTCGCGGCGTGGTGACGACCAAGAGAGGGCGCGCGTGCGCGTCGCACTAGCAGCCGAGCGCGTCGTTCAGGGTTCGGCACGCCTGCGCCATGCGGGCCGGCGAGAGTGTTGCGACGTGCCGCCGAAACAGATGTCGATCGAGTGTATGGAGGTTGTCGAAGTTGACGACACAGCCTGTAGGCACGCCGTCGGCCGCCGGTGTCAACTCGACCTCGGATACGAGCCCACGAACCGTTCGTGTCAGCACGGCTACGACGACGCGCGAAATCCGCTCCGCAACCGGATCTCTTGTAAGGATCAGGACAGGTCGGTCGCCATCGGGCGTTGCCGCGAACCAGATTTCACCGCGTCGCATCGGCCCAGTCCGACCAGTCTTCGGCAGGGCCCCAGTCGGCGATTGCGTCGAACGCCCGCTCGTCGTCGGTCGCCGGCACCTGCATCCACGCGTCGGCGTCGTGCTCACTCGATAGACGAACGAGATGGAGCCTGAGCGCATCGCGTAGGAGCGCCGAACGGTCGACGCCGAGCCGCTCGGCCCAATGCTGCGCGCTCTCAGCGTCGCCAGCATCGACGCGGAACGTGAGCATCGTCATACAAACAGGTTACCACGTATTACATACGTGGGCTAGCCCCTTTCGCCAGAATCGGGACGTGGCGCTCTGGTCAGGTCGCGTCGACACCGCCCTGGATCCCACCGTGTGGGAGCTTCTCCGCGCAAACGACGCGGAGCTCCTCCCGTACGACTGCGTCGCGACCGCGGAGCACGCGGGGCGCCTGCACGGCGCCGGGTTGCTGAGCGCCGAGGAGCTCGCCGACGTCGAGGAGCGCCTGGCCGGGATCGCGCACGACCCCACGGTGATCCTCGACACCGACGAGGACGTGCACTCGGCGATCGAGCGGCTGCTCGGCCCCGTCGGCCGCAAGATCCACGCGGGCCGCTCGCGGAACGACCAGGTCGCGGCCGCGCTCCGCCTGTACGCCGTCGACGCATGCGACGAGGCGCGGGAGGAGATCGACGCGCTCGCGCTCGTCACGCTCTCGTTCGCGGAGGCCGAGGCCGACACGCTCATGCCGGGGTACACGCACCTCCAGCGCGGGCAGCCGATCACGCTCGGGCACCACCTCCTCGCCTGGGTCGAGATGCTCGACCGCGACCGCACGCGCTTTGCCGCGGCGCGCGAGGCTGCATCGCCCAGCCCGCTCGGCGCGGGCGCGGTCGCCGGCTCGACGCTCGGCATCGACCCGCCCGAGGGGCAGATGCGGAACTCCGTGGACGCCGTGGCCGACCGCGACTTCGCGCTCGACTTCCTCTACGCGGCGGCGATGCTGTTCCAGCACCTCTCGCGGTTCGGGGAGGAGATCGTGCTGTGGTCGACGTCCGAGTTCGACTTCGTCCACCTGCCGGAGTCGGCCGCGACTGGGTCGTCGATGATGCCGCAGAAGCTCAACCCGGACGTCGCCGAAATCGTGCGGGGCAAGGCCGGGACGGCGATCGGCCGGCTGACCGGACTGCTCGCGACGGTCAAAGGCCTTCCGCTCGCCTACGACCGCGACCTCCAGGAGGACAAGACGCCGGTCTTCGCCGCGCGCAAGGACGTCGTCGCGGCGCTCCAGGGGATGACGGTGCTCGTCAGCGGGCTCGAGGCGAACCGCGAGCGGCTGGCCGAGGTCGTCGTCGACCCGCTGCTTCTCGCGACCGACGTCGCCGAGGATCTCGTCAAGGGCGGGATCCCCTTCCGGGACGCGCACGAGCAGGTCGCCGCGTCGGTGCGCGACGGCTCGTATCGGCCGCTCGGCACCCCGGAGGAGAGCGTCGCCGCGCGCGAGTCGCCCGGGCCCGGCGGCGTCGTCGACGCGATCGCGGCCGCCCGCAGACGCTTCGGCGCGACCCGGTGAGCGTCCGATCCCTTCGAACGACTCAGGCTGAAGCCTGAGCCGTAGAGGGCAACAGGGCTCTGGCTTCAGCCAGAGCCGTAGAGCTGGCAACCGGACTCAGGCTGAGCCTGAGCCGTAGAGCGCGCAACCGGACTCAGGCTGAAGCCTGAGCCGTAGAGCGCGCAACCGGGCTCTGGCTTCAGCCAGAACCCTGTTCCTGGTTCGTGACGCGCGGAGCGCCGGCGGCGTATCTCCGGTGGAACCCAACCCGGAGGACGACCACATGAAACGCATCGCACTCGTCGCGGGGCTTCTGCTCGCGGCCGTTGCACTCGCCGGTGTCCTGCGCCCGGAGGGCGCATCCTCGGCAGCCGACCCGACCGCCGATCCGGACACCGTGACCGTCACGGGCACGGGCACCGTGAACGCCGTGCCCGACCGGGCGCAGATCTCGGCGGGGGTCGAGTCGCGCGCCGCGACGGCCAAGGCCGCGCTCGCTGCGAACGCGACGGCGATGCGGAAGGTGATCGACGCGCTCCGGGGGAGCGGCGGCAAGGACGTCACCACGCAGACGGTGTCGCTCTCCACGACGCTCGACGACCAGGGCCAGCCGAACGGGTTCGTCGCCACCAACCTCGCCTCGGCGGAGACGACGCTCGACAAGGCGGGCGCGCTGATCGACGCTGCGGTCGATGCCGGCGCGAACTCGGTCTACGGCCCGACGCTGTCGCGCTCGGACGCCGACGAGCTCTACCGCGATGCGCTTGCGAAGGCGGTGGAGGACGCGGAGGAGCGCGCGTCGGTGCTCGCGCAGGCCGCAAGGCGTGACGTCGGACGTGTGACGTCGATGTCGGAGTCCAGCGCCCCGCAGTTCCCCGTCTACGGCAAGGAAGCAATGGCCGCGCGCGACTCGAGCCCGGTCGTCTCCGGCCCCCAGGAGACCACGGCGACGGTCAGCGTGACGTTCGAGCTGAAGTAGCCTCCGGGATCCGCTTGCGCGAATCCCGGAGGCCAGGATCGTCCGCGAAGCAGGGATCCGCAGAAGCGGATCCCTGCCGCTGGATCCCCGTCCTGCGGACGGGGCAGATCCCTGAAGGCGTCGGCTTCGCCGCCGCACCCCTCTTTCCACATGCCCGAGCAGGTCGTCGAGCTAGCTCGGTCCTGGTGCCGGTGCGACGGTGGCCGGGGCGGGCTGCGGGACGTGCCGCGGCCGCACGACGTGGTGGCCGTGGTGCTCCGTGCCGTAGCCGCCGGGCACAGGGATGTAGAACTCGGGGTAGCCCCACATGCCGTGCTCGGAGACGTCGAGGCCCATCGTCTCGACATGAGGCTCGGTGCGGATCCCGACCGTGACCTTCATGAGGCCGAGGATCGCGAACGACGCGCCGAACGTGAACACGCCGACAGCGACCAAGCCGAGCAGCTGCACTCCGAGCTGGTGGAAGCCGCCGCCGTAGAGCAGGCCGCCCTTCCCGGTTTCCAGGTTCTGCGCGAGCTTCGGCACCGTGAGGAAGCCGAGTGAGAGCGTCCCCCAGACGCCGGCCATTCCGTGCGCGGCGAGCGCGCCGACAGGATCGTCGATGCCGACCCGCTCGACGAGCAGCGAGCCGAGGACGACGATGACGCCGGCGACGAAGCCGATCACGATCGCGGCCCACGGCGCCACGAACGCGCACGCCGCCGTGATCGCGACCAGCGCGGCGATCGCGCCGTTCAGCATCATCGACAGGTCGGGCTTCTTGATCACGATGCACGACGCGGTCACGGCGCCGAGCACGCCGGCCGCTGCGGCGAGGTTCGTGTTCAGCGCGACGTACGCGAAGAACCCGACGCCGCCGAAGTCGACGCTGAGCGTCGAGCCGGGGTTGAACCCGAACCAGCCGAACCAGAGGATGATCACGCCGAGCGTCGTGTAGGCCATGTTGTGGCCCGGGATCGGCTGCGGCTTGCCGTCGACGAACTTCCCGATCCTAGGCCCCAGCAGCAGCGCCCCGGCCAGGCCGGCCAGCGCGCCCTGGTAATGCACGACGGTCGACCCGGCGAAGTCCTGCATGCCCTTCGAGAAGAGCCATCCGTCCGGGCTCCAGATCCAGTGGGAGACCACGGAGTACACGAGCGTGAACGCGATCCCGAATGCGACGTAGACCCAGAGCCGCGTGCGCTCCGCCATCGCGCCCCAGACGATCGCGAGCGAGACCGCGGCAAACGCGACCTCGAACAGGTACGCCGCCGCGCCGGGGATCGCGGCGAACCACGAGAACGGCTCGGCGCCGATCGCGAGCAGCGCGTCGACGGACGGGACGAAGCCCGATCCTCCCAGGAGGCCGTTGCCACCGTCGCCGAACGCGATGCCGAAGCCGACGAGGTAGTAGACGATCGAGACGACCCCGAGGATCAGGACGTTCTTGGCCGCGATGTGGCCGACGTTCTTCATCCGTGTGAGGCCCGCCTCGAGGAAGGCAAAGCCGGCCTGCATGAAGAGGACGAGGATCGCCGCAAGGACGACCCAGATCGTGCTGGCCGCGAACGCGAGCTCCTTGGTGCTCATTCAGCATCACCCCCCGGGCGATTGGGTTCGAGTCGGCATCTCCGATGCACGCGGATTGCGGGCGAAGCCGGGCTTTGCCCGGCGGGAGCCCAAGCGCCACGTGTCCTATGCACAGCGCAGAAGGAGGGGGCTCGTGGGGGAACCAGGGGTTCACCCATGAATCTCCACCTCCTCGAGTCTGGCGCCGGTTCGGTTGTGGGTGACGTTGGTGACGGGCGACATCCAGCAGATGCCGTCGCCGTTCACGTGCCCCGTTCTCGCCGAGTCCGCGATCGCGCCGATGACGTCCTCGGCGATCTCGTCCCGGACGATGAAGGTCATGTGCGCCTTCGGCAGGAACCGCGACTCGAAGATCCGTCCCCGGTACTCGTGCGTGATCCCCTTCTCGCGACCGTGGCCGACCGCCTCGATCACCGTCACGCCGACGTGCCCGGTCTCCGCCTCGACGGCCTCCATCACCGTCTCGACGCGGTCGCGGACGACGACCGCCTCGACCTTCATCACGGCCGGTCACCTGCTCCGGCGCGACGCCTGAGGAGGCGGCCGCGAACCGGGCGACCGATGCCCGGCTTCGTCGGCCGCGGCACGAAGTGGCGTCCGCTGACCCGAACCGGTGGCGTCGCGGTGTCGCCGTTCTGGATGGCCTTGCTCGCGTTCGTCACGACGTTCTCCTTCCTGCGGACCACGAAAAAAGCCCCACCCCTCCCGCGGGAGAGATGAGGCGTCATTGCCGTCGGCGGGATCGTCGTCGTCCCCGCCTACGCCCACCATAGAGATGCGGGCGGAGCATGCGCAAGTTCCGAGCGACGCGCTGTCACGATACGCCGTGGTCGCCGACCGAACTGCAGGGCTCCGGCTAAAGCCGGAGCCCGGGCCCTTCGGGCTCTGGCTTCAGCCAGAGCCCTGCTTTCGCCGCCCTCCGCAGTGTGCGGCGGGGCCTTCGGGCTCTGGCTTCAGCCAGAGCCCTGCTTCCGCCGCGCTTCGCGGTGTGCGGTTTCCCGTACTGGTCGCCGTGAGCGCCGGGTGTTAGCCTCCGCGCGAGATGTTGCTCGCCCACGTCTAGGACACCCGTTGCCGAGGCCCGCCCGGAGCGGTGCCTTTTTCCGCACGTCCTGAGACCGCTGTTCGAAGGGAGAGCACCACCGTGAAAGAGTTGTCGCCCGTTCCGCCCGACGCCCTGGCCGTCGAGGCACGGGACCTGCGCAAGGAGTTCGTCCGCAAGGACCGCAAGCGGGGCAAGCGCCGCGTGCCGGCGCTCGCGGACGTCTCGCTCGACATCGCACGGGGCGAGTGCATCGCGATCCTCGGCCAGAACGGCTCGGGGAAGTCGACGCTGGTCCGCCTGCTCTCGACCCTGCTCCTGCCGGACGGCGGGAGCGCCAGCGTGTTCGGGTACGACGTCGTCCGGGACGGCAAGTCCGTCCGGCGCCTCGTCAACCGAGTGTCCGTGGAGGCCAGCTTCTTCAAGAAGATGTCGCCGTCGGAGAACCTCCACTACGCGGCGAGGTTCTACGGCATGACGCCGTCCGAGACCACGGAGCAGATCCCTGCGATCCTCGAGCGCGTCGGCTTCCCGCCGGAGCGGCGGACGGAGCCGATGGAGAACCTGTCGCGCGGCATGCAGCAGAAGGTCGCCCTCGCGCGGGCGCTGCTGACCTCGCCCGTCCTGCTCCTCCTCGACGAGCCGACGACGGGACTCGACCCGCGCTCCAAGCTCGAGGTGCAGGACTTCATCCGCGAGATGCGGGCCGTGCACGACTCGACGATCCTGCTCTGCACGCACGACCTGAACGAGGCGGAGTCGCTCGCGGAGCGGGTCGGGATCCTCGACCGCGGGCGGCTGCTCGCGCTCGAGCCCGCCGGCGACCTGAAGGCGCGCTTCGGAGCGGAGACGCTCGAGGATGCGTTCTTCGCGGCGACGGGACGCGGGTTCGAGGACGAGGAGGACGAGATGGACGCTGAGGAGAGGAAGGTGCTGGCGTGAGCGCGGCGGTCGGGCTCGAGCTGAAGCACGAGCCCAGAGAGGAGGACGAGACGGACGCCGAGGAGAGGAAGGTGCTCGCATGAGAGCCGTCGCACTCAGCCTCAAGCACGAGCTGATCGGCCTCGCCGGCGTCGTCGAGCGGAACGTCTACCTCACGCGCCGGTACATCTACTGGGACCTCGCCTTCTTCGTCTGGACGGTGGCGAACACCCTCACGATCGTCTTCATCGCCGAAGGCATCGAGGCGACCGGCGGGCAGATCGACGTCGACCGCGCGACGACGACACTCCTCATCGGCGCCGTCGTCTGGGCCTACCTCGGAATCATCTTCGAGTTCCTCACGGAGACGGTCGCGTGGGAGCGCTGGGAGGGAACGATCGAGTACACGTTCATGGCGCCGCTCTCGCGGGCGATGCACCTGGGTGGCTCGGGCGTATTCGCCGTGCTCTACGGGCTCGTCCGGGCGATCCTGCTGTTCGTGGTCGTGGCGGCCTTCTTCGGCCTCGCGTTCGACGATGCGAACTTCGCCGCCGCGCTCGTGATCCTCGTCGTCGCGTCGATCTCGTTCTTCGGGATCGGGATGATGACCGCCGTCCTACCGCTCATCTCGCCCGAGAAAGGCGCGCAGCTCGGGTTCGTCGCGCAGGGGATGCTGCTCGTCGTCTCAGGCGTCTACTACCCGGTCGACGTCCTGCCGGAGTGGATGCAGTGGCTCGCCAAGATCTCGCCGGCGACGTATGCCCTCGACGGGATCCGCGCGGCGATCCTCGACGGCGCCTCCCTCGGGTCGCTGTGGCACGACATCTGGCCCCTGCTGCTGATCGGCGCCGCGTGCATCCCGCTCGGACTCGCGATCTTCAACCGCGGCGAGGTGTACGCGAAGCGGCACGGCAAGCTCAAGCGGTCGGGATGATCGAGACGCGTGTCGCCGCGGACGACGAGCTCGAGGCATACGTCGCCGTCGACCGCAACGTGAGCATCACCGTCTGCGCCGTGCTCGGTGCGCTCGCTGCCTGACGAGCTGCGGCTCCGGGCCGATCGGCAGCAGACCTCTGCGGAGGGCGAGCGCGACGGCATGCGTGCCGTTGCGTGCGCCCAGCTTCGCGATGATGCGCTTGCGGTAGCCCTTGACCGTCTCCGACGAGAGGAAGAGGCGCGCACCGGTCTGGGCGGCCGTCTCTCCCTCCGCCGCTCCCGCCAGCACGTCCGCTTCGCGCTCGGTCAGCGGCTCGCCCTCGAGGATCTCGCCCAGCAGGCTCCTCATGCCACCCGCTTCCTGAGTCGCGCCGTTCCCGTGTGCACGAGCGCGTAGACGCGGTCGGGGGTCACGCCGAGGTCCTTCGCGACGGCGGCGGCGGCGTCTCCTTCGACGACCGTACGGACGACCGCGACACGCTCCCGGTCCGGCAGCGTCCCGACGATCCGCAGCTTGTCCAGGTTCACGAGGGTGTCGTGCGGCGTCGGCCTCGGGTCGGGCGGCTCGAACGCCGTCGTGGTGCCGTCGAGGTTGCCTCCCAAGTCGTCGAAGCCGACGACGTCGACGAAGCTCCCGTCCTCGAGCCGCTGCCGCCGGGCGCGGGAGCGCACGAGATCGGTGATCGCGCCGCGGACGAAGTGGATCGCATACGCGGCGAAGGGCACCCGCAGGGAGGGGTCGTATCTGCGGGCCGCCTTGGCGAGGCCCACGTAGCCCTCCGCGATGAGGTCTTCCTGCTCGAGCGGGGTGTGACGCCAGCGCGCCGCTTCCCGGCGCGGGAGCTCGAGCGTCTCTTCGACGAGTCGTTCTTCCGTCAGGTGCATGCGAAGGGCGGGCCTCCTGAGTGGGGATCAGGGCAGGCGGGAGCGATCCTGGGTTCCGCAGGTGTCGCTTTCCGATGAGTGAGTTCGGGCGCGTGCCATGGTGAGGGGCTCGTGCCGTAGCGCGGAGTCGCGGACCATACAGGGCGCGGTCGCCGCAGGGTCGCGACAACCGTCCGGGCGATCGAGGACGGCATCTGTCGCGGTCCGGTGGTAGGCTCCCGCATGCTTTTCGAGGCAACGTGGCCTCGGGCGCGGAGGATCCGCGTCCGGGGCTTTTGTCGTTTCAAGGGAGGAGAGCCCTGATGGCGAGAGCCAGGAGCACCGCGGCGGCGAGCCGCTCCACGATGGTGAAGTCGAAGCACCGCGCGACGTCGAGCCTCGCGTCCCGACGGGCCGTGCTGAAGAAGCTGCGCGACGAAGAGGTCGAGCACATCCTGTTCTGGTTCACGGACCTGGAAGGGCACCTCAAGTCCTTCGCGGTCACGCCGCAGGAGATGGCCGACGCGCTCGACGACGGGATGGGCTTCGACGGCTCGTCGATCACCGGCTTCAACGCGATCGAGGAATCCGACATGGTGGCGATCCCCGACCCCGACACGTTCCAGGTGCTGCCGCGGCCAATCGACGACCACGGCCACGAGGTGGGCGCCAAGGTCGGCCGCCTGATCTGCGACGTCGTGAAGCCGGACGGCGACCCGTACGAGGGCGATCCGCGCTTCGTGCTCCGCTCGGCGCTCGAGCGCATGCGGAAGCTCGGCTTCGACGCGTTCAACGTCGGCCCCGAGCTCGAGTACTTCCTCTTCGAAGACGACTCGGACACGAGGACGCTGGACGAGGGCGGGTATTTCGCCATGACCGCCCAGGACGCGGCCACCGAGGTCCGGAACGACACGATCCACGCCCTCGAGTCCGTCGGGATCCCGATCGAGTACCACCACCATGAGGTGGCGCCGTCCCAGCACGAGATCGACATGCGGTACGCCGACGCTCTCGCGATGGCGGACTACACGATCACGTACCGGCTGATCGTCAAGGAGGTCGCTGCCTGGCACGGGTACTACGCGACGTTCATGCCGAAGCCGTTGTTCGGCGAGAACGGCTCCGGCATGCACACCCACATGTCGCTGTTCCGGAACGGCCGCAACCAGTTCTTCGACGCGAAGGACCCGCACCACCTGTCGAAGACGGGCAAGGCGTTCATCGCCGGCCTGCTGGAGCACGCCCGCGAGATGGCCGCCGTGCTGGCCCAGTGGGTGAACTCGTACAAGCGTCTCGTGCCGGGCTTCGAGGCGCCCGTCTACGTCGCGTGGTCGCAGCGCAACCGCTCCGCGCTGATCCGCATCCCGTTGTACAAGCCCGGGGCGGAGCAGGCGACCCGGGCGGAGATCCGGTGCCCCGACCCTGCCTGCAACCCGTACCTCGCCTTCGCCGCGCTGCTGCACGCCGGACTAGAGGGCATCGAGAAGGGCTACGAGCTGCCGGACGAGATGACGACGAACCTCTACCGGCTCACCGAAGCCGAGCGCGCGGAGCGTGGCATCGTCGCCCTCCCGGGCTCGCTCGGCGAGGCGATCGAGGAGCTCGCCGCGTCCGACCTGATGCAGCGGGCGCTCGGCGAGCATATCTTCCCGCGCTACGTGGAGCTGAAGCGGCGCGAGTGGAACGAGTACCGGATCCAGGTCACGGAGTGGGAAAAGGCGCGGTATCTCTCGGCGCTCTAGGCACTGGACAGCGTCCCCTGGATGGCGCATGATTGCTCCTGCAGGCCGAGCCGCAAGGCGAGCGGCGAAGTCTGTGTCTGACGGCCGATCGCGGGTCCCCGGTTGGGGGCCCGTGGTCGTTCCGGGCTGGCGAGACCATGTCTCCTCCAGACGCGGGCGCCCGGGCGAGGCGGCAAGCCGCTAGTGGACGAGGAGCACGTCGCGGCTCGTGCGCCGCATCAGTTGCTCGTCGACCGGATGGCCGAACAGCAGCCGGTCGAGCAGGCTTCGGCTCGGACAGCCGAGGACGATGAGCTCGGCGTTCCGCGCCTCGGCCACGGCCAGCAGGCGGTCCGCGGCATCGCCGACCTCGCCGACGTACTCGGCGTCCACGCCTCGGGGGCTCAGGAACCGACGCGCCTCTTCCAGGAGAAGCTCCTCTTCGGCAGGCGCTTCGGTCTGCGGCACCTCGCGCTCGGGACGGTAAGCGGCCATCGACACGGGACCGATCGGGGTCGGGACGAGGTCAGGGGCCGGAATCGGCTCGATCGCGGCCGCGTGACGCGGGGCACCCACGCTGACAACGGCGAGGCGACTGCCGAGCGCCTCGGCGAGCCCCGCGGCGCGGGCGAGCGCGCGTTCGCTCTGCTCGCTGCCGTCGTATCCCACGACGATCTCCGTCATGGCCCGGTTCTACCCGTTTCGCGCGGTTCGACGCGCACTCGGCGCGCCCGCACACGAAATCGTCGACCCCGGATTCCCGCGTCTAGCCTGCGCCTGTGGTGACGGTGCTGCGCGTCGTCCATCTCCTGTCCGCCACCGTCTGGGTGGGCGGGACCGTCGCGCTCGTGTTCGTGGGCGTGCCGGCGATCCGAACGCTCGAGGGCGAGGCACGCGCGACGGCGATGCGGGCGCTCGGGCACCGCTGGCGGCCGCTCGGGTGGTCCGCGATGGCCGTCGCGATCGTCTCCGGGCTCTGGCTGACCGAGCTCAACGGCGGCTTCGACGGGGGAGCGTTCGACAGCGGCTTCGACGCGACGCTGATCGCGAAGTCCGTCCTCGTCGCGCTGCTCGTGTCCGGCGCGCTGGTACATGACTACGTGCTCGGCCCTCGTCTGCAGCGGGAGCTTCGCGCCGAGGACCCGGCCGCGCCGGCGACGCGGCGGCGTCTCGTCGCCGTCGGTTGGTTCAACTTCACGCTCACCCTCGCCGTGCCCGTCCTCGGCGCGATTGTGCTCACCACGCTCGACTGAGCATGGGAGCGCGGCGGACAACGCTTGCAACACCGTGTTGCAAGGCAACGGAGGCACCGGCGCTGTGAACGAGGCCGCGCACCTCGCGTTTCTCATGCGGACCACCGAGGTCGTCCAGCGTGGGGGAACCGACGGTTCCCCCACGAGCCCCCTTTTCCAGCGGATCTCCCGTGCCAACCACGCTTGGCCCTCCGGCCGGCAAAGCGGGCCTCCGGCCACAAATTCCTGTCTCGCGGACGAACGAACAGTCGTGGCGCGTTGAACGAGTCGGAACGGCACCTCGCGCTCCTGACGCGCACCACCGAGGTCGTCAACTCCTCGCTCGACCTCCAGGAGGTGCTGGAGGCGATCGCACACGAGGTCGCCGCCGCGCTGGCGACGGACGCGTGCTTCGTCTATCTCTACGACGAGCGCGCGGACGAGCTCGTGCTGCGCGCGACCCACGGGACGGGCATCGAGGATGCCACCCGCGCGCCGCGGATGCGCCGCGGTGAGGGGATCACCGGGGTCGCCGCGTCGGAGCGGGCGCCGATCATGCTCCCGGCCGGCGCGCATCTCGACCCGCGCTTCAAGGCCTTTCCCAATCTGCGGGAGGACGAGTACGAGTCGATCCTCGCGGTGCCGATCCTCGCGCGCGACGTCCTCGAGGGCGCGCTCAACGTCCGCACGAGGGCACCGCGCGCGTTCACCGACGCCGAGATCGCGCTCCTCACGTCGATCGCGTCCCAGGTCGGGCAGTCGATCGAGCACGCGAAGCTCTACGCGCAGGCGCGGCGCCGGGTCGACGAGCTGGAGGCGCTCGCGCGGATCTCCGAGGCGGTCTCCGAGTCCCTCTACCTCGAGGAGTCGCTCGAGGCGATCGTCAGGACGACGGTCGAGTCGCTGCACGCGACCGGCGCCGCCGTCGTGCTGGAGGACGGCCGCATCGCGTGGCCGGAGGGCCGGGCGGGCGGCCACGCGGTGCGGCTGCCGCTGCGCTGGCGCGGAAAGGCAATCGGGGAGCTCGTGGTCGACCGCGACACGCCGTTCTCCGACGACGACCGCCAGCTCCTCGACGCGATCGCGAACCAGGCCGCCGTCGCGCTCGAGCATGGCCGCATGGCGCTCCGCGGCGTCCTCGCCCAGGAGATCCACCACCGGGTCAAGAACAACCTGCAGACGGTGGCCTCGCTTCTGCGGCTCCAGGCGCGTGCCGAGAGCGTCGACCCCGCGAAGGCGCTCGGCGACTCCGTCAACCGGATCCTGGCGATCGCCGCCGTGCACGAGGAGCTGACCGAGCACCGTGAGGACGTCGTCGACCTCGCGGAGCTCGTCGACCGGCTGCGGGCGATGCTCGTCCAGGGCCTCGTGTCGGGCAAGGACGTGACCGCGCGGTTGACCGCCGTGGAGCTTGCCGGCCAGCGCGCGACCGCGCTCGCGCTCGTCTTCAGCGAGCTCCTCTCGAACGCCCTCGAGCACGGCGGCGAGCACATCGAGATCGTGCTGCGGCGCGACGGCGACGACGTCCTCCTCGTGGTCGCCGACGACGGGAGCGGCGCGGGCGACTCGGCCGACGGGACCGGCATGTCGATCGTCCGAGCGCTCGTGCGAGACGAGCTCGGCGGAAACCTCCGCCTGGTCGACGCGGATGGTTTCCGCGCCGAGGTGCGGTTCCCCATGTAGGCGAGTCGATACGCTGCCCGCGAGCGGGCGACGGCGGCCGACGGATCCGTCGACGGTGGCGGGACGCGCGAGAAACGCGGCACGACCGACCCCGACACGGAGGAGACGAGATGGCGACGAGCGGCACGCGGATCTTGATCGCCGAGGACGAGACGATCATTCGCCTGGACCTGCGCGAGCTGCTCGAGCGCGCGGGGTTCGACGTCGTCGCAGAGGCTCGCGACGGGGAGGAGGCGGTGCAGCTCGCGCTGAGCGAATCCCCGGATCTCGCCTTGCTCGACGTGAAGATGCCGAAGCTCGACGGGATCGACGCCGCGCGGCGCATCCTCGACGAACGGCCGATCCCGATCGTGATGGTGACGGCCTACGGGGAGGAGGAGCTCGTCGCGCGGGCGGTCGAGGCGGGGGTGTTCGGCTACCTCGTGAAGCCGTTCCGCGAGTCCGACCTGCTCCCCGCGATCCACACGGCCCGCGCCCGCCACGAGGAGCTCGTCGCCGTGCGCGAGGAGGCCCGGTCGCTGGCCGAGGCGCTCGCAGCGCGAAAGGCGATCGAGCGGGCGAAGGGCCTGCTCATGGAGCGCGAAGGGCTCACGGAGCAGGACGCCTTCGCGCGGCTCCGGAAGGCGAGCCAGATCTCGGGGCGTCCGCTCAAGGTCGTCGCCGAGGCGCTCATCGCGACGCTGGACGCTCGGTAGGCGAGGCACGCCTCGGCGAGCGGAGCCTCGCCTCTACGACGCGGCGAGGAGGCGATCCTCGTCCCGGCGCCGCTGCATCCGGCGGCCGCCCCAGAGGAGGAACCCGAGCAGCACGAGCGGCGCGACGGCGACGGCGAACGCGAGGGCGACGACGGCTTCCCAGGTCAGGACGACCAGCGCCTCGTCCAGCGCGCGGTCGAGGCGCGACCCCGACACCGGTGCGCCCTCCCGCTTCTCGGTGCGGAGCTCCAGCTGGAACGTCGCGAGGCGCGCCTCGGCGGCCGTTGCGGCTCTGTTGGCCCGGTACTGGTCGAGCTGCGCCTTGAGCTGGCCTCGCCGCTCCTCGAGCCGCGCGCGCTCGGCCGCGGTCGGGTTGCGGGCGAGCTGCGCCTTCACCGCCGCGAGCTGGACCTCGAGCCGCCGCAGCGCCCGGTCGTAGCCGTCGAGCGATTCCTGCAGGTCGTCGATCTGGACGTTCTGCGCGAGGATCGTGCCGAGTGCGGACAGCCGGGTGACTGCGTCCGCGGCGCGGCCGGACGGGACGCGCAGAGTCACCGACGCGGTTCCTTCGTCCCCGGTGGCGTAGCGCACGGCGACGACGAATCCCCCGAGGTCGCGCGCGACCGCGAGCGCGCGCTGGGTGGCTCCCGAGAGCGCGTCGGTGTCGTCGACGCCGAGCGTCAGGCTCGCGCTGTAGCGCTGTGCGCGGCCGGCAACGGTGCCGGGAGGAGGGGCCGACTTCGCCGTCGTCGCCGCGTCCTGCGCTCCGGCGAACGAGCCCCAGGACGGGTTTGGAGCGGCTTCGGACGCGGCTCGTCCCGCGAGCTGCTGCCTGTCGGTGGTCGCCGGCGGCGCCGCAGCGTCGCGCACCGTGGGCTCGGGCCGGGTGACGCCGATCGCGATCGCCGACGCGACGGCGAGGCCTGCCGTTGCGGGGACGAGGAGCACGAGCCGCCGCAGGCGCAGCCGAGAGGCGAGAGACGTCTCGACGGTAGGCGGACGGGACGTGACGGTGAGCACCTGGAGCCGGAGCGCCTCGCTCGGGCGGGGACGCGTCGCGCGGAGCTCGTCGACGATCTCGTTCACGGTCATCCCTCCTTCACCCTCTCCTCGAGTCGCGTCAGGGCCCGGCTCAGACGTGTCGAGACGGCCGTCGGGCTGATTCCGAGCACACGCGCGGTCGCCTCGCCGTCGAGCTCGAGCACGATGCGCAGCGCGAGCACCTCGCGCTCGCCCGCGGTGAGCGTCGCGAGCGCGGACTCGAGCTCCGGCGACAACCCCTCGACGAAGACCTCCTCGACCCGTTCGGGAAGCGCCGCTGCTTCCTCGCGCCTCCTGCGGCGCGACTCGGAGCGGAACCAGTCGAGCGCCGTCGTGCGCGCAATCCCGAGCAGCCAGGTGCGGGCCGTGCCGCGGTGCGGGTCGAACCGGCTCCAGAGCCTGACCGCCTTCTCGAACGTCGAGCTCGCGAGATCCTCGGCCGTCTCCCGGTCGCGGGTGAGGTAGAGCAGGTAGCCGAAGACGTCGTCGAGATGCTCCTCCGCGACCTCGGAGAGCGTCCGTGTCGCCCGCGTCGTGAGCGGCTGCTCGATCGTCATCGCGTGCACGACCTCTGTACGCCGCCGCTCGTCGCCGTCGTCACACCTTCATTGTCGGCAGCCCGGCGGCTCAGGTGGATGTGACTGCGCCCTGACGTGCCCGTGCGGCTTCTGCCTCGCGCAGCTCGATTCGACGGATCTTGCCGGTGAGGGTCTTCGGCAGAGATTCGACGAACTCGACACGGCGCGGATAGTGATAGGCACTGAGCCGCTCGCGCACGTGGGCCTGGATCGACTTCGCAACGTCGTCCGACGGCTCGTGTCCCTCCGCGAGGACGATGAACGCCTTCACGACATGGCCGCGGCGTACGTCCGGGGACGCCACGGCGGCCGCCTCCGCGACCGCCGGGTGCTCGAGGCACGCGGACTCGACCTCGAACGGGCCGATCCGGTACCCCGCGGCGATGATCACGTCGTCGGCGCGACCCTCGTACCAGACGTACCCGTCCTCGTCCATCCGCGCCGCGTCCTTCGTGTGGAACCACTCCCCGCCGAACGTCTCACGCGCCGCCTCGTCGTTGTTCCAGTAGCCGAGCGGGTAATGCGGATTGCTGCGGGCGCGCAGGCAGATCTCGCCGCGCTCCCCGGCACGAACGGGCTGCTCGTCCTCGTCGAGGATCGCGACGTCCCAGCCAGGCGTCGGCCTTCCCATCGAGCCTTCGCGGACGTCCATGAACGGGAAGTTCGCGCAGAGCGGATAGCTCTCCGACAGGCCGTAGAAGTCGAGCACGGTTACGCCGTACTGCGACCGGAACCAGCGAATCGCCTCCGGGTTGAGCGGCTCGCCGGCCGCGCAGACGACCCGGAACCTCTGCGGGTAGCGCGTCCCCGCGTCGGCGATCGACATCATCGAGCGAATGGCCGTCGGCGTGCTGAAGACGTTCGTCACCTGGTACTTGGAGAGGAACGCGAGCTGCTTGTGCGGGTCGAAGCCGCCTTCCCGTTCGTAGACGGCCTGCACCGCACCGAACCGCCACGGCCCGAGGAGCGGCGCGATACCCGCCGCCCATGCCCACTCGCCCATCCCGTGGAAGCGCTCGCCGTCCTGCACGTCGTGGCACAGCTCGAACTCGTTGTGCCCGAGCAGGTACCGGTGCGCGTGGAGGATCCCCTTCGCGAGCCCGGTCGTACCCGAGGTGTAGTACAGCTGGGCGGGGTCGTCGGCGAGCGTGTCGACGCACTCGAGGCCGGGATCGCCCGCTGCGATCAGCCGCTCGTCGAGGACGAGGACGTGCTCGACCGGCAGGCCGAGCGCGCGCACCCGATCCTCGTTCTCCGCGTTCGTCACGATCACCTTCGCCTGGGCGTCGGTCACGCGGTGGCGGATCCCGTCGTCGCCGTAGAGCACGGACAGCGAGAGGAGGATCGCGCCGGCCTTGAACGTGCCGAGGAACGCCGCGGCGGTCTCCGGTCGGGGTGTGAGGAGCATCGCGACGCGATCACCTACCCCGACACCCTGTTGACGGAGGACGCTTGCCAGACGGTTGCTCGTCTCCTGGAGCTCGCCCCAGGTCACCTCGCGTGCGTTGCCGCGGAAGTCCTCCCAGAGCATCGCCAGCTTGTCCGGCGGATGCTTGTCGCAGACGTCTGACGCGATGTTGTAGCGCTCGGGGACGCGCCACTCGTGGGCTGCGACCGCCTCGTCGTAGCTCGCGAACCGGCTGTGGGCCATCGTCGGCACTCCTCGACCCTCTCCGGCAGTGTCCCCTATCTGGACCCGGATTGCGACTCGGCGAACAGCACCTCCCAGCGCTCGAGCAGTCCATCGAGCTCCTCGCGACCGGCCGTGTACGCGGCGAGCAGGTCCATGTCCGTCCAGTTGTCCGCGAGTCGATTCTCGAGGTCGGCAACGTGCACCTCGAGCTCGCCGATCCTCGCCTCGATCTGGTCGAGCTCGCTTGGTCGTCGCGGCGCGGGTCGCGGCTTCTCCACCTTCGGCCTGACCTGCTTCACGGGGAGCGGAGCCGACTCCCGCTCGCGGACGAGATCCGCCCACCCACCGTCGGTCGACCGGAGCGTCAGATCCTCGACCGAGACGATCCTGTCGGGCACGGCGTCGAGCACGGCCCGGTCGTGCGAGACGAGCAGCACCGTGCCGGGGAACGCCTCGAGCGCGGCCTCGAGCGCCTCGCGGCTCTCGAGGTCGAGGTGGTTCGTGGGCTCGTCGAGCACGAGGAGGTTCGCGCCCGACGCGACGACGAGCGCGAGGGCGAGCCGTCGCCGCTCGCCGCCCGACAGGACGGAAACGGGCTTCTCGTGCGTCTCCCAGCCCGAGAACAGGAACCGGCCCAGCAGATGCTGCGCCTGCGCGCGCGGCAGGCCGGTCTCGGCGGCCGTCACCTCGAGGATCGAGCCGCGCTCGGGGAGCTCGGCCTCGTGCTGCGAGAAGTACGCCGGGACGACGCCGTGGCCCAGCCGTATCCGGCCCTCGTCGGGCTCGCGCCGGCCGAGCAGGGTCTCGAGCAGCGTCGTCTTGCCCGAGCCGTTCGGCCCGACGAGCGCGACGTGCTCGCCACGCTCGAGGACGAGCGAGGCTCCGTCGAGCAGCAGCTTGTCCCCTGCGAAGAGGACGAGGTCGTCCGCTTCGAGGACGAGTCGGCCGGAGCGCGCCGGCCTGAGGAACTCGAATCCGAGCGTCCGCCGCCTCCGCGTCATCGCGTCGAGCTCCTGCGCGGCCGCTTTGCGCTGCTTCTCGAGCCGGCCGATCTGCGTGAGCTTCGCCTGGGCCTGCTTCGCCTTCGACTTCTTGTAGCGGAACCGGCTCACGAACCGCTCGAGACGCTCGATGTCGTCCGTCACGCGATCCAGCTGGGTCGCCGCGGCCGACGCGCGTGCGGCCTTCTCGCGTCGCCAGGCGTGCCACGGGCCGTCGTAGAAGAACGGCTTCGGGCCGCCGAGCTCGAGCACGGCCGTCGTCACGGCCTCGAGGAACCAGCGGTCGTGGGCGACGAGCACGATCGCCGCGTCGAGCGAGGTGAGCTCCCGCTCGAGCCATTCGAGACTCTCGACGTCGAGGTGGTTCGTCGGCTCGTCGAGGAGCAGCAGGTCCGGGTCGGCCGACAGCGCCCGTGCGAGCGAGGCGCGCGTCAGCTCGCCGCCCGAGAAGGTGTCGAGCGGCCGGTCGAGGTCGGCCTCCCGGAACCCGAGCCCGCGCAGCACGGCCGCGGCCCGGTCGCGCCATCCCCAGCCGCCGGCGTGCTCGAGTCGCGCCTGCGCCTCGCTGTAGCGCCGGAGCGTCGCCTCGGCGTGGTCGCCGTCGGCCATCGCGCGCTCGAGTCGGGCGAGCTCCTCCTCGATCGCGGCGAGGTCGCCCGCGCCCGAGAGCGAGTACTCCCGGAGGCTCAGACCCTGGCCGTGCGGCGGGCGCTGGTCGTGGAGCGCGACGCGGGTGTCCTTCGCGAAGGCCAGCTCGCCGCCCTGGAGCGACGTCTCGCCGGTGATCGCCCGGAGCAGGGTCGTCTTGCCGGCGCCGTTCGGCCCCGCGAGCGCGAGACGGTCGCCCCGGCGCAGCCGAAAGGAGACCCCGTCGAAGAGGGGATCGCCGGAGAGCTCCTTGCGGAGGCCCGATGCGATCAGGACTGCCACACGGCGAAGGATCGCGGACAACGGCGAGCCGCCGCGCGCGAACTCATCCTCCGGCCCTCCGCGGCCGATGAATCAGGGGTGACGGTGATCGTCGGCAGGCTGCTCGGCGCGGCCGTCGCTGCGCTGGGCCTCTTCACGCTCGTCGGCTGGGCGCTCGAGCGCGAGTCGTGGACGCGGTTGCTCGGAGGCTCCGCGTCGCTCATGGTGAACACGGCGATCTGCCTCGTCGTCCTCGGTGTCGCGGTCACGCTCGGTGGCCGCGGGATGCGGCGGCATCGCGCCGTGCTCGAGCTGGCGGCCGGGATCATCGCGGTCGCGACGATCTTCGAGCACGCGCGCGCGACCTCGATCGGGATCGACGAGCTCGTGTTCGACGACCCCTTCAGCGCGGGGGCCTATCCGGGCCGCATGTCGCTGGGCACTGCGCTCGCGCTCGCGCTCGCCGTCGGCGGCATGCTCGCGCTCGACAGCCGGCATCGTGCGGTGCGGGTCGCCGCGCATCTCCCTCTGCTGGCCGCCGGCGGCATCGGCCTGATCGGACTGATCGGCCACGCGTCGGGGCTCCACGAGCTCTATTGGCGGTCCCAGAGCTCGACGATGGCCGTGGAGACGGCCGTGGCGATCGTGCTGCTCGTGGTCGGGGTGTTCGCCGTCGCGCCGGTCGAGGGCCTCATCGCGGTCGTCGCCCGGTCCTCCCCCGGCGGCCGCCTGCTCCGCCGGCTCGTCCCCGCCGCAGTGCTCGCGCCGGCGGCATTCCTGGTTCCGATCGGCCGCGGGGCTCACGCAGGGTGGTTCGGCTTCGACGTCGGCGTGCTCCTCTTCCTGATCGCGACGGTCGGGGTGTCCCTGCCGCTGCTCTTCTGGACGGCGCGGTCGCTCGACGCCGCCGAAGCGCGGGCTCGGGCCGACGCGGAGCGCTTCGACAGCGTGCTGCGCGCGGCGACCGAGCACTCGATCATCGGCACGGACACGACCGGGACGATCACGTTCTTCAGCGAGGGGGCGGAGCGGATGCTCGGCTACGCCGCGGAGGAGGTGATCGGCAGCGCGACGCCTGCGCTGATCCTGGATCACGCCGAGGTCACAGCGCGCGCCGCGGAGCTGCACGTCGCGCCTGGGTTCGAGGCGCTCGTGGCGGCTGCGCGGCAGAACCGCGCCGAGACGAGGGAATGGACCTACGTGCGCAAAGACGGGACACGCCTTCCCGTCTCGCTGACGGTCACCGCGATGCAGGAGCCCGACGGCACACAGGCCGGGTTCATGGGGATGGCGTTCGACCTCAGCGCGCGCCGCGAGCTCGAGCGCGAGCTCCGCCGGCAGGCCGATTTCACCGGGACACTGGTCGGTAGCGCCCCCGTCGGCATCTACGCGATCGACCGCGAAGGGTCGTGCATCTTCGTGAACGCCAAGTGGCAGGAGCTCGCCGGACGCACGGAGGAGGAGGCGCTCGGGGACGGCTGGAAGGAGGCCCTGCACCCGGACGACGCGGCGAACGTCCTGCGCGCGTGGGAGGCGTTCACGAACGGTACGTCGACGTTCGCCGCGGAGTTCCGTCTGCTGCGACCCGGGGGCAGCCGGGTGTGGGTCGCCGGTCAGGCGGTCGCCCTGCGAGGCGATGACGGCGAGACGCGCGGCTTCCTCGGCACGATCCTCGACGTCACCCAGCGGCGGGAGGCGCAGGCGCATCGCGAGCGGCTGCTGGCGGAGAGCCGCGCCGTCCTCGACGCGACGACCGACGGGATCCTGATGACGAACCTCAAGGGCGACGTGCTGTTCTCCAACGCCGCGATGGGGACGTTCTGGGACGACGTCGGGCTCGTGAGCGAGGGCGCGATCTGGGATCGCGTCGGCGCCCTCGCCGACCTGATCACGTCTCCCTCGGAGTACTACCGCCTGATCGAGGCCGTCGCGCTCGACCCGCAGGGGGAGCACGTCGGCGAGTTCACTCTCGCGGCGAGCGGCCGGTCGTTCGTGGGCCGCACCGCCCCCGTCCGTCGCGCCGACGGCAGCCTGATGGGCCGGATCTTCTCGCTCCGCGAGACGACGACCGAGCGGGCGGCCGCACGTGCGAAGGACGAGTTCGTCGCGACGGTCTCGCACGAGCTCCGGACGCCGCTGGCCGCGATCACGGGGTACGCCGAGCTCCTCGAGGACGACATCGCCGAGCTGGGCGAGGAGAGCGCCGGGTTCCTCGCCGTCCTGCAGCGAAACGCGGCCCGGCTGACGCAACTCGTCGACGACCTACTCCTCCTCCAGCAGTCCGAGACCGCGAGCGTCACGATCACCCCGGCCGCCGTCGACGTCGACGAGCTCGTTCGCCAGAGCATCGAGCGCGTCGACCCCGCCGCGAGCAGGAAGGCGATCGCGATCGGCACGGACGGCGTCCAGGGCCTCGTGGTCCCGGGCGACGTGATGCGCGTCGGGCAGGTGCTCGACAACCTCCTTTCGAACGCAGTGAAGTTCACACCGGAGGGCGGTGCCGTCGACGTCACGGTCAGCCGCCTCGGCGATGCCTGTGCCATCGACGTGCATGACAGCGGCCCCGGGATCCCGGAGGACGAGCGTGGACGGCTGTTCGAGCGCTTCTTCCGCAGTCGCGACGCCGTCGCGCGCGCGATCCCCGGCACCGGCCTCGGCCTCGTCGTCTCGCGGCGGATCGCCGAGGCCCACGGTGGGTCGCTCGACCTCGTGGACGGTCGCGCGGGCGGCGCGACGTTCCGGCTGCTCCTCCCAGGCCCCGTGACCGTCGCGCGCCCTGAGCTGCGGCTGCTCAAGTCCTCCGCGCGCGCCGCCGATAGCCCGTTCGAGTGAGTGCGAACGTGGACAACCCGCTCGTCCTCGTCGCGGACGACGATCCGGACATCCTCGACCTGGTCCGATATCGCCTCGAGCGTTCGGGCTACGCCGTCGCGACGGCCGCGGACGGCGACGAGGCTGTCAGGCTCGCGTCGGAGCTCGCGCCCGCGCTCGCCGTGCTCGACGTGATGATGCCCGGACTGACCGGATTCGAGGTCACCCGCCGGCTCCGCCAGCGCGCGGAGACCTCCCGCATACCGGTCATCCTTCTCACGGCAAGGGCCCAGGAAGCCGACGTCCAGGAGGGCTTCGAGGCCGGCGCGGACGACTACCTCCGCAAGCCCTTCAGCCCCCGCGAGCTCTCGGCCCGGGTCCAGGCGGTTCTCGGAAGGCGCTAGCCGTGCTCGAGGCGCTCGGGATCGCTGCGCTCCTCCTCACCGGAGTCAGCGCCACCTTCCTCGTCGCGCTCGTGGTGCGACGAATAGTGCTCGCGCGGGACGAGCGGCGCCGCACCGCGATGGAGCAGCGGCTGCGCCCGCTGGCTCTCGAGCTCGTCGCCGACAACGACATCGAGCTCCCGCCCCTGACGAAGGACGAGCTGGCGCTGCTCGCCGAGGTGATCGGTCGCTACTCGCGTCGTGTAAGCGGCGACGCACGCGACAGGATCGCACGCTACTTCACCGGCACCGAGGCCTACCTCGAAGAGCGACGGGCGCTCCGCGACCGCCGCGCATGGCGTCGCGCCGCCGCTGCCTACCGCCTCGGCGACATGGCGTGCCGCCACGCAGGGCCGCTGCTCGTCGACGCGCTCGAGGACCGGGACGCGGACGTCCGCGCCTCGGCCGCGCGGAGCCTCGGGAGGCTCGGCTACGAGCGGGCGGCCGGCCCGCTGCTCCTCGTGCTCGTCCGCGGCCGCGTCGCCCGAGCGATCGCCTTCCGCGCCGTGCTCGATCTGGGCGCGCCCGCGTTGCCCGAGCTGCGGCGGCTCGCGCGGGCCGCCGACCCGGCTGTCCGCGCCGGCGCGGTCGAGCTGATCGGATGGCTCGGGGAGGCCTCGGACGTCGACCTGCTGGTCGGCGCGATCGACGACTCGTCGCCCGAGGTGCGTGCGCGCAGCGCGGCCGCGCTCGGCCGCCTCGCGGAGACGGAGGGCGCGGCTGCGCTGACGCGCGCCCTGAACGACCGGATGTACTTCGTCCGTCTCCACGCCGCGCGGGCGCTCGGACAGGTTGGCGAGCAGCGCGCCGTCCACCGCCTGCTGCAGATCGCGCGCGA